>Ga0207913_1000199_pt1 | contig 16002 bp, 12 predicted proteins | sample DeeseametaMP2913_FD_184168 | JGI IMG/M metagenome (GOLD analysis project Ga0207913, IMG submission 184168) | Marine microbial communities from the Deep Atlantic Ocean - MP2913 (SPAdes) | ecosystem: Environmental > Aquatic > Marine > Oceanic | place: West of Santa Cruz de la Palma, Atlantic Ocean...
CAGTCGGGAAAAGCTCGTGTAAAGGTTGAATTTCAGTGTCGTAAAAATAGAAGGTAACACAGCTACACTTCTTGGTTTTCACTCCTTGAACTTCAATCCTTTCTCCTTCGCTCTTCTTCCAACAGCTCCTTCTCTATCACGCTCTAATTTGCAAAAAATGAGCGCACGCTGTTCACCAACACACCATCACGGACAATCTCTGCTGCCCTCTCAATATCGGGGTAAAGCACCCTGTCCTCATGCATAAATGGCACATGTTGCCTGAACATATCCCTCGCCTTTTTGGTCCCCTCACCCAGCGTATAACCCTCACGTAAATCCAACGCCTGCGCTGCGATCAACAACTCAATACCAAGAATACGCTCCACATTGGTCAACGCCTTCCATGCATGCAAACCTGCATGCATCCCCATGGATACGTGATCCTCCATGTTCGCACTCGTCGGAATCGAATCAATCGATGCTGGCGCTGCTTGCAACTTGTTCTCCGACACCAACGCCGCCGCGACATACTGTGGAATCATCATCCCCGAGTTCAAACCAGGATTTGATACCAAAAACGCAGGCAACCCCTCCGAGAAATGCTTGTCTGTCAACTTTGCGCTGCGTCGCTCCGAAATGTTGCCCAACTCAGCAAGCGAAATCTTCAAATAATCCAACGCCATAGCAACTGGCTCGCCATGGAAGTTTCCGCCTGAAAGAATCGATCCTTCTGGATCATCTTCTGATGGCATAAAGATCAACGGGTTATCTGTCACCGCATTGGCCTCGGTCACAATCACGCCCTTGACGTAATCCAACACATCACGACACGCACCATGCACTTGTGGCATACAACGCAAGCAATACGAATCCTGCACGTAGTCCGCCTTGTTGGGAATCTCCCCATCCTTGGCTCCCGCCAACTGACTTCCCGCCAACAGATTACGCACGTTCCTTGCGCTGTCGATCTGTCCCTTGCGGCCTCTTACAGCATGAATCCTGTGATCCAACGCAGCGGTCCTTCCTGCCACCGCCTCAAGGCTCATCGCCCCCGTGATGTCTGCCGAGTTCAACAATCTCTCGGTTTGACCCACCACAACCGCGCCAAGCGCAGTCATCGCCTGTGTACCATTAAGCAGCGCCAAACCTTCCTTGTAGGTCAATCTCACAGGATCCAAACCTGCTCGCTGCATCCCACGCATACCCTCGTAGCGCTCACCCTTGTATACAACCTCACCAAAACCAATGATCGGCAGACACATATGTGCCAATGGACACAGGTCACCGCTTGCTCCCACACTCCCCATCTCGGGAATCACAGGGTGCACGCCTCGGTTAAGCATCTCCACAAGAAGATCCAGTGTACTTAATCTGATGCCCGAATTCCCCTTGGACAACGCATTGATTCTGAACAACATCATCGCCCTGACGACTTGCTCTGGCAACGGCTGACCCACGCCGCAGGCGTGACTCATCAACAGACGCTCTTGCATCACCTCTGCATCTTCTGGACGAATCACCTGATCTCGGTTTGCACCAAAACCTGTCGTCACACCATAGATCGCATCCCCACTCTGGGCTCGCTGACGAATAAACTCCGCCGATGCCTCTACCGCGCTACGCGCGTCCTCCCCTAACTCAACCTTCTTGTACCTGAACACAACTTGCTCGATCGAATCAAAGTCAAGCTGATGTGATAATGTCAATGTAATCATACCTTTACCTCTTAAACGACGACGACGAAAAAATGCTCAACAAGACCGATTTCAGACACATAGTCTCACTGACACAACCACACCTAGAAGCAAGTACTCACCACTGGCAAGCAAAATCTATGACGTCGTCAGCATAAACTCCCCTCCTCCCATCACCTGACCATTGATCTTTAACTCAACCTTGTGCTCACCCTCATAATATCTACGCGTTGTAATCGTCTTGATCGCGTGCTTCTTCGACAACGTCACGGTCTCTTTTGCCCCAAGTTCCAACACCTTCCACTTGAACACCTTCTCACTTCTCCCCCCATTTGCCTTGACGTGGTGAATCACAAAATCAACCACAAGATCTTGCGGCTCTTCCGAGGTCGATACCAACACAACCTTGAGCTTGAGCGGATCTCCATCCAAACTCACATCCTCACTCCATGTAAAACCCTCAACATCAACGTCAACCTCATCGCTAAAACCAAGCAACGCCAACGCTCCCACATCCCCCTTCTTGACCAACGAACGCAACGCATGCTTCTTCACCCACGCCCTGCGGGCTTTGATCTCCCCCTCGCCCTCTTCCCACTCCGCAAGCTTCTCAACTACCCAATCACCATGCAATCGCGTCATATCATTGAGGTTGTTAGCCACACTTCGTCGCACATAGTCCGACTCATCATCCTTCAATTCATGAATCAAATCATACACTTGATCCTGATTCTCAACGAGCCACTTCACACGAATCCCCCAGGGCAAATATGCCCGCGTTCCCTCGGACACCAACCTGCGCACATGCTTTGACTCATCTGTAACCCACCCCTCAAGCACTCGCCAGGTCTCCTCACGATGACGCTCAAGAAACGGCCGAATATCAAACTCGCCCGTAAAATACGTCGTCAGCTCCTTGAGCCCCTCAAGTGATAACGCCACTTCATCCAAACCACGCAAACTCACCCACGCGGTTAATGGCCACAGCTCAAACGACTCAGCGGTATCCCCCCCTCCTAAACCTGCCAACTCTCGCAGTGACAACACCGCATCAAGCTGCGCTTCATACCCAGAAAATGCATCGTCCAGAATCTCCCCCAACGCACACGCCACGCGTTGCACCCTCGCTTTTAACTCAAGCTCAACAAGCTCACGTTTCACCTGCTCCATCACACCTAACGCCAACGCTCCATCTACACCTTCAACTCCTCTCAACCCATCACACAATCGTTCACAATACGCTTCAGATATAATTTCCTTAAAATTCATCATTTCACCTCCAAAGTTTAAAATCTCACAACCTGAACAAACTAACAGCACCAACACACGTGCTCAACCAAGAAAAAAGGAGCGCCATGAAATCGAAATTTCACAACGCTCCTTTTACCGTGGTGGCCATCAGTGGGTGCCTAACGGCCTATGTTTACGGTCAATAATGCAGTTTACACAGGTTCATCTTCCTGAAAAGTCTTTTTATTATCAGACAGATATAGAATGATATTTCTAATTGAAGCTGTCATGACAGTTTTGTATGTGCAACTTTTTCACCTTGTCTTTAACCTCTCCGTGTTACCTTTTGATTTGGCCATTTTAGACCTCTTACACTCCCTCTTCCACTGACAACAAACTATGCTCACGCTCCCCTTTCTACGTCAGGCTCTGCCCGACAATTTTTTTTACTTGCATCAAACAACCGTTCCAAAAAACCTCATTTGCACTATAGACTCCCGGTCACAGCTCTCACCAAATTCACTCTTCATTGCCTTGCGAGGGGAACGTTTTGATGGCCACGACTTCCTTGAAGATGTCGCAAAAGCTGGTGTGCAGGCCGTTCTTGTCGAAGACCTTGAGCGTGTCAAAAACCTCCCCTTTACACTCGTCATCCACGCGAAAAATTCCCTGCGATCACTGCAAAACATCGCCGCGCTCTGGCGTCAGCAACACCACACAAAAGTCATCGGCATCACAGGCTCTTTTGGTAAAACAATCACCAAGGAACTCCTCAGCGCGATCCTCTCGCAACGCTTTACTGTCTACCGCAGCCCTGGCAGCTACAACTCTCAGACAGGCGTCCCCCTCAGCGTCCTGAACATTCAGGCTGAACACGACATCGCCATCATTGAGGCTGGCATCAGTAAACCTCAAGAAATGCAACACCTTGAACATATCATCAAACCTGACCTCGGCATCCTCACCTCCATCGGTCTTGCTCACCCCAAAGGGCTCCCCACCGAAGACATCACTCGCCAGGAAAAGATGATCCTCTTTGAACACATCAAAGATAAACACCATATTACAACCCCTGACTTCGCCTTCCCAAAGCTTATCACCTCAAGCTACAGCCCTTCATCCTCAAGCTGGAACCTCTCCGTTCAGCTCTCCCCTTCCGATGCATCCACACATACATTCACGCTTCATGCACCTGGACCTCATATGCCACGGCTCGCATTGATGTGCATCAAGGTCGCCTCCTCTCTTGGCTGCTCCATTCATGACATCCGACAGGGCTTAGCAAGCTACCAACCCTCACCCATGCGGCTTGAGGTCCACACTACACCAGACCAGATCACACTGATCAATGACACCTACAGCGCAGACCCCGTGAGCGCAAAAGCCGCTGTAGAAACACTCATACAACATGCTGGTAAACAAAGAAAAATAGCAATCCTTGGCGAAATGCTAGAACTCGGAAATCAAAGCCAACACGCACACAATGAGCTTGGCCAGTGGCTCGCAAACACACACCAGATCGACCAGCTCATCACAGTGGGCCAAAACGCCCGCTGGATCGCTCAGGGCGCTCAATCCTCTGGATTCCCCTCAGAACACATCCTCACCTGCCAGAACCTCGACGAACTTGGCAAACTCCTCACACAAAACACACTCCTTCAACCTGGCGATGTGGTCCTCTTTAAAGCATCGCGTGCCATCGGCCTTGAACGTGTCGCCAAACTCTACCTCGAAAGCCTCGGACCAACTCGACTCACTATCAACCTCGGGGCAATCAAGGACAACTTCCACATCCTCAAACATCACATCCCCTCGGACACCAAAATACTCGCTGTTGTCAAAAGCTTTGGTTACGGCAACGATGCAACGCGCGTCTCCATGACCCTCATTCGTGAAGGCGTCAACGCACTCTCAGTCGCTTACGCCGATGAAGCTATCCCGCTCCGAAAAACAGGGATCAACCTCCCGATTCTTGTCCACAACACCCTTGATGAAGACCTCGAGAAAATCGTCAAATATAACCTGACTGCGTTAATTTACTCGGCAAAAACAGCAGAGCGCCTCAACCATATTTCAGAGCAAAATCAATCCATTACACCTGTGCACATCAAGATCGACACGGGCATGAATCGGCTTGGCCTACAACCCCATGACGTCGACGCCTTCATCCAACAGATCAAACATCTCCAACACCTTGATATCAAAGGCATCATGACACACCTCGCGGCCGCCGACATCGCCGAGGAAGACGCCTTCACACACACACAACTTGACCGCCTGAAATACGCCATCAATATACTGCACACCCACGACATCTATCCTTCTGAAATCCACGCCGCCAACACCGCCGCATCCTGGCGATTCCCTGAAGCAAGCTTTGATATGGTTCGTGTTGGTCTTGGCCTCTACGGACTTGATCCAAGTCATGATGTCCAGGTCGCCCATGCGCCCTTGAGAGAAGCTCTTCAACTCTCCACAAGAATCATCCACTTACATACCGTAAAACAAGGTGAATCCATCGGTTATTCAAGAAGCTACGTCGCCCCTCATGACCAACTCATCGCCACCATCGCCATCGGTTACAACGACGGTCTCTCTCGTCAAATGAGCAATGGCGGACAGCTCCTCATTCGTGAAACCCTCTGTTCCATCGTGGGTAAGGTCTGCATGGATGTCTGTATGGTCGATGTCACTCATATCGCTGACGCCGTGCAGGTCGGTGATGAGGTCGTGATCTTCGGTCAACAAGGCTCTCAACACCTCCATATCAACACCATGGCTGAACGCTGCAACACCATCTCCTATGAGCTCCTCTGCAACATCTCCCCACGCGTCAGAAGAATCTTTATTACGGACTGAATACATCGATGTCCCAAGAAGACATCGATGCGACATCAGAGGACATCACCCATGTCTGGTAACTCACAGATGATCTCCCTAGCCTGACCATCAATGCGCACACATCGCGCCAAGATAGATTCAGTCAAAAGCGGAGGTCCTACATGAGTCACACAAAAATCAAGCATATTATTTCAGCACTTACCATCTCAACACTTTTTGCATGTGGTGGAGAGCCAGCCAGCATAAACAACGACACAACCATGTCAGCCGACATGAACCAAACCACCTCCGACATGGGTTCTCAGACCTCCACGGATATGGGCTCCACCATGAATAGTGACATGTCCTCCACACAAAACGACATGGACACCACCACACCATTCCAAACAGGAATGACATCCTGTGGTGCACTCCCCACAGGAGAAGCAATTGAGTGTCAACCAAGCCAATACTGCAAAGACTCCACATTAAATCAATGTGAACTTGGTTGCCTGAGCGATATGAACTGTCCTGGCAATGAAGAGTGCAACAAGGAAGAAGGACGCAACACAGGTCTGTGCCAACGTAAAGCTGGTGACGCAGGCATTCCTCCTGATGAGCCCAACCGTACAGGTATGACCGAATGTGGGTTTAACGTATTTGAAAACTCCACCGTGGAATGTCAGCCAAGCCAGTACTGCAAAGACTCCACATTGAATCAGTGTGAAGCAGGTTGCTTGAGCGACATGAACTGCCCTGGTGATGAGATTTGCACCAAAGAAAGCGGCCGCTCAGTCGGCACATGTAGCGCAAAACCAGTGACAGACCCATGTGATAATGTCACATGCAGCGCAGGCGAAGTATGCAGCGAAGGCTCCTGTGTAAGCACCGATCCTTGTGATGGTGTCACATGTAATGCAGGTGAAGTCTGTAGCGAAGGCACCTGCGTGAGCACCGATCCTTGCGCAGGGGTATCCTGTGGAGCAGGTGAAGTTTGTCAACAAGGCATGTGTGTAAGCAATGATCCTTGTGCCACGGTCACATGCAACAGCGGTCAGGTGTGTGAAAATGGCACCTGTGTTGTCCGCTCCTGTGTCCCCAACGGCACCGCTCAGGATGGCTGCGCCACAAACCAAATTTGTGGTTATGACGCAAATGACAACCCCGTATGCTACGAACTCCCTCCCTGTGATGCGCAAGGAGAATGCGACCCTGGTGTCTTTGGCGCAGTCTGCTCCAGTGAGTTTATCAGTGGTAAAGACCCACAATGTATCCCGGAAACATGTGTAGACGACACACACTGCCCCGCCTCACAATACTGCTACAGAGAGGCAGGTTTTCCAGCAGGTTTCTGTGAAACTGGCGAGTTTGGATCGTTCTGTAATACGAACAGTCAATGCCAGGCAGGTCTTGAATGTGATAGCTTCACAGGTACTTGCTTCTAGAAAATAAAGTGAAGACCAGGAAGCGGTCATTTGAGTCTAGACTCAAATGACCGCTTCCTGGTCTTCACTTTATTTCCTCTCAATCATTCTGACAGGGCATCCAATCGAGTATCCATTTCGAGTCGTTGCAATGAACGGAAGATCACCAAGCTCATCACGTAACTGTTTGCGAAGCTTACGGATTGCCAGCCGCAAACGATTGTCATGCATCAACGGGTGATACTCGCTGACATCATCCCATGTTCGTGTAATTAGCTCCTCCTTGTCCACCTCACCAGGGTTTTTAAGCAGGTGTTTGAGCAGATGAAACGGAATACTCTCAGTATCCAACAACACCTCTTGAGATACCTCATCCGTGAGCAACCAGACCTGCCCCGTGTTCATGTGAATGCTCCACAATGGAGAGGATGCCTCCACGGAGGGAGTGCTACTTTCTTGCAGGCCAGGTAGCACCACCACGCTTTGCTCTTCAAGAACCTCGCTCATGCGAGAATACAACATCTGCTCCAGGGCATTCAAATCATCCACATGCACGTCACCTAACATGGTGGCACACATGGTATACGCCAGCGCTGCATGTTGCACGCGCTCAAATAGATCCTCCAAACCCTGAATTTCCAGGGATTTTTTGGAACGCAGGAGACGCCATAAAATCAACTCTTCAGCAAATCTTTTTGAGCCCGTCACGCTGACAAACTCATCAAGAAATTCAATCGCTTGTTCGAACTTTGAAGGCACAAAAAGAAAGCTATGTATGCAGTAGAGCTGACATATTTCCTGGCCCACACGATACATCGCAAAATGGCGAGCAGTGGCGATCGCAGCGCTCAACTCGTCGGTGCACTCTACACCCTGAATCGCACGCCCTGTGGCCTGAGCCATCATCTCAAACAGGTAATTTTCTTCCTCTCCAGCAATGAGCTCTACAGGTATATCAGGAGAAGGATTATCAACTTGTGGCTCATGTAAATACGTCCACATTTGCTGTGCACTTTTCACCATGGGGATGCCATCCCACTCTGCCATATAGTGCTCAATTTGCGGTTTGTGGATGGCATCTAACCTTCGTCCATAATGAGCCCAGGCCATGATCCTCATAATGTAATGCTCTGCTTTTGACTGCACCGAGATATTCTGCGCGCGCAACCCCTTAAACTGCTCGACGCACTCAGCAATATGCTCCACATGTCCTCGAGAAATAGCATTTGCAAGATCGATATTACACACCATCGCAAACATGGATGTAGCACTCTGAAAAGAGTATCGCGCAAGCTGAATGCAGCGATCGGCAAGCTCCTCATCGCCCGTATCCGTCCAGAGCGCACCCAACATGATAGGCGCAGTACCTCGCAGATTTCCAATCGCGTTACTCATACCAAAGAAACGTCGAGCAACCCTGGCAGCCTCGCGATATTGCTTGAGGATATAATAATTCTGAACAACCACAATCGCCCAATAACTCTGCTCGGCATAAGGCAAAGACTCAAAGACCTCCATAATATCACGCAAAAGTGCTCGCCCATCCAGAACACGACCAGAATACGCCAGAGCCTTCATACGCACGATTCTTGTGCGAAGATTCATCCACTTGTCTTCCGTGGAGGTGGGCTCCAATGTGTCCAGAGCCTTCTGAAACTCTGCGGTCTGAATGTATGATCGAGACAAAAGAATACGGATCTGATCACAGAACATCTTCTCTTTTGACCCCATATCTGGACGCTCATGCTGCTCAAGCAACACGTTACCTTGCTTTTGCAATGCCTCAAACTTGCCCTTCATCAGCAACAAATAGAGCCAGTACATGGAGTCCTCTAATTCAAGATCCTCCTGCCACCTGAGCGCTTCAGCCTTCTCAAAATCGGCCATGTAACACGACGCGCGAAAGAGCCACACCTGTAATCTAGGCTCTTTCAAACCATCAAGAATCACATACAAATCAACAAGATAACCAACCCTCCTGAAGTGCTCAAAATGAAGTTCGAGCACCTCTTCAATCCTGGGCAATAACCTGTGATAAACCGCACACTTCAGAGCTGCAAACCACACATCAACCTGCTCCTCTCCTTCAGCTCGAATCATTACATCAAGTAATGTATGTACATGTTGTATCTCCACACCATGCTCACACTGAAGAGCCTCTCCTTGATCTGGTGAGAGCACCAATCCTGCAGGTGATACCTGCACTACACCTGCATCCTGGAGTTGAGTAAGCTCAACCTCACTCACTTCACACGCTTTGAATACACACGATGACACCACAGCATAATGCGTCGCGTTCAACACTGAAATCACCTTGAGCTGAGCCACACTTGGCTCAAGCAAGGGCATCACCTTGGTTTTGTATGAGCCTGAAGGGCTCACACTCATTTGAAGAGGATCTTGCATCGCAGCATCCCTCAACGATGTATCACGCAGCGGCGCATCACCCACATGAGTTACACACGCAGTATCAACCACATCCACAAGCGACATATCACCCAACAGAAGCCAGGTCGCAGAACACGCATAACGCTGCACACAAGACGCAAACACTCCAAGCGCATGCGCATCCACCAGATGCGCATTTTCAATGATGACTTTGAGGTGATGAAGATCCGCAAAATCAATCATATGCGTCAACATATCCTCCACACTTCCCTGATGTTCAAGCTTATAACCCTGCGCACTATCCAAAGAAATTTGACGAAATATATCAATTACATAGGCACAAAACGCTGGCGCATCAATAGCCTCATCCAACACGATGCAGACCACCTCCGAGCGCCTTTGCTCCACGGATAGCCCCACTCCTTGCCATGCAAACACGGCCTCTCTGACACGAGGCACATCACCCACAAAACACATCAACGGTGGGCGCTCCACCACATCGTTCAATGCGCCCATGCGCTCTGTCTGTACATTTGGAATTCTATAACGAAGAGGGATCACAACCATGGACTTACTCGAATGTAACTTGTTCTTAACAACGACGACTAAATCATGGACGAACCACACCGTAACCTATTCAATAGCGCAAAAAAGAACGCGCTGTCCTTCATAAGGACAGCGCGTTCTTTTTGCTTATACGCTCCATGTTTCACATGAAACACACTTGATAAAACCTAAAACACAAGCTCGACGTGCGCACCAATATCAAGCCAGTTGATTGGATCTGCGTCGGGGTTACTTCCAGGGAACAATGCGTTGTAACCGGCATGAAGACCCAGGTTCACAAAGGGAATCGCGGTGAAATCAATCGCAATACCAGCATCAAAACTCAGACCATCGTTGTCCTTAAATGCCCATGTGCCTTGTGTATCAACAAAGCCATAACCAATGTGTGAGTACAATGATCCACCCACAAGGAAATCAAACCCAACACGAGCGCCAGCACGTGCTGACAACAAACGCTGACGTGAGTTTTGAGCTGTATCTGTCGCGCCAGAACCCACAGACTCAATCGCAAATCCCATGTAGTTCACCTGAAGCTCAGGTGCCAACCTCAACACAGGAATGAAGTCCTCCTGCCAACCTAATCTGAGGTTCGCCCCCAGACCAAGACTGTCCGAGCTGACCTCACCCAGTTGAAATGCACCATTCAAATCAGCGCCGACCAAGATGTCGGCGTGTGCATCTTGCTCCTGCATCACGCTCATAAACGAAAAAGTCAATGCAATCAGAGGGATAAGTTTACATACTTTAATTAAGGTTTCTCTTCCTGACATGGCACATCCTTTGGCTTTTATCCTGTAGTCTTTTCTATCTTCACTCAAACATGATCATTTAGACGCATCATATATCAAGTTGATTCATCCTGACGATCACACTTTTACAAAGAGTTTCTCCTCTCTACTCACAAACAAGCATAACGGTTACACTACCTTTGCAACAGACAGAATCACACCTGTTAGTCGCAACAACCATGTGCTCTTGTGCATCATACCGACAATACGCTACAAATGGCCCAACTTGATCGCTGAGATTGTATGTCTCGGTTCAGAACGATAACAATATTGGCCGCAGCATCCATCTCTCAAGACTATAAATGACACTTCCGACGAGGCTTACCCCCATGAGTACAGATTCCATTCAGGACTACCTTGACCAGCACCAAGAACGCTTCATGACAGAACTCATTGAGTTCTTGAAAATCCCCAGCGTCTCCACCGCCCCCGAACATGCTGAAGATGTCCAGCGCTGTGCCGAATGGGTCAAGTCTCACCTCATCGGCATCGGTATCGACAAGGTTGAAGTCCACCCCACACCTGGACATCCCATCGTTTACGCTGAACACTGCACTCAGCCCGATAAACCCACCGTCCTCCTCTATGGACACTACGACGTACAACCTCCCGAACCTCTTGATGAATGGGTCACACCTCCCTTTGAACCCGATGTCCGTGATGGCAAAATCTTTGCCCGTGGCGCAACTGATGACAAGGGACAGGTCTTCGCTCACTTCAAAGGTCTTGAAGCACTCCTTAAAACCACAGGCGAACTCCCCGTTAACGTCAAGATCGTGCTTGAAGGCGAGGAAGAAGTTGGCAGCGTCAACCTCGAGAACTGGATCAATGCACATGTGGATATGCTCACGTGTGACTCCGTTGTTATCTCTGACTCCTCCATGTTTGCGCCTGGCCTCCCCTCCATCACATACGGCTTGCGTGGCCTGATGTACTGCGAAGTCTCTGTCACTGGACCAGGCCACGACCTCCACTCTGGCATGTACGGCGGGGCCGTCCCCAACCCCATCAACGCACTCGCCACGATGATCGGTAAACTCACCGATGAATCAGGTAAAATCCTCGTGGATGGCTTCTATGATAACATTGAACCTCTCACCGAAGAGGAGCGCGCACAGTTTGCAAGCCTTCCTCATACGGACGAAGGATTCCTCAAAGAAGTCAACGGTGTAGGCCTTCATGGAGAAGACGGATTTACGACGCTTGAGCGCATCTGGGCTCGCCCCACACTCGACTGTAACGGTATCTATGGTGGCTTTACAGGTGAAGGCGCAAAGACAGTCATCCCAAGTAAAGCACACACCAAAATCTCCTGCCGTCTTGTACCTGGTCAAAACTCTGCGGACATCGGCAAAAAGATGGAGGCTTACCTTCGCAAAATCGCACCTGATTATGTCAAGGTCGACTTCCACCTTCACCATGGCGGAGAACCAATCGTGGTCAACCTCGATAACCCCACTGTTCAGGCCGCACAACGTGCCCTCAAACAGGCATGGGACAAGGACGCTGTAGCCATTCGTTCAGGTGGCTCCATCCCTGTGGTCGCGACCTTTGGCGATATCCTCAACGCACCCGTGGTCCTGATTGGACTCGGACTCGCGGATGACCGTCTGCACTCCCCCAACGAGAAGTTTGATGTCACAAACTTCTACCATGGCATCACCACCAGCGCTTACTTCTACAGCGAGCTGGCAAAGTGAACCACATGCGAGGAACAGCACAACACACACCAGAGCCCTCCACTTCAGGCCCTTCGCTGGCCATCAAGGTGGGGCTAGCGCTCTCCTTTGTGCTGTTCCTCGTCATGACAACCTGGCTTGTCATCGATTATAAAACGTCGAAAATAAAGATAAAAAAAGAGACCCTCCCCGAGTTTGCTCCCTCACACACCTTCACGCTAGGCGATCCTGACCTGTACTTCATGTGGTTTGACCACAATAACACGCAAAAGAGCGCACGCACACTTACACACATTCCATCGTGGACCTACCCTGCGCTTGAAGTATGGACCCCCGCCTGGGGACCAAGACCTGTCGCCGAAGGCGGCTACCTTGTTGACCTCTCCACTCCCATTCAAGGCCAACAATACACCGCAACACTTGTGCCTCGAAACACCATCTTCCACACATCTCATGCCGCTGATGCTGGCAACGCACATGGCATCCTGACCACTTTCTTTGCTCAGGAGCTCGCCAATCTCAACCCATCAAGCGATCGCACCAAGAACACCATAAAACTCCAGGAAAACCTTGGTTTCATTGAGGAAAACAGACCCCTCACAACCCAGGAAATCATTCAAATCATTCGCGCTACAGAACGCGAAAAACAGAGGTCAACATCACCATGATACTTAAATTCATCGGCCCACTCGCTGCTATCTTTGGGGGACTAAGCGTCGCGCTCGGAGCCTTCGGAGCTCACGGCCTCCGCGCCAAAGTCCTTGATGGCTCACTTGAACCGCGCATGTTGGAAGTCTGGCAAACCGCTGCATCTTACCAGATGTACCACGCACTTGCCCTGCTTTGTGTCACCTGGTTACTGACACAAAAACCCGAGCTTACAAGCGCACATATCGCTGGATGGGCATTCATCGCGGGTATCGCGATCTTCAGCGGCTCACTCTACACCATGGTCTTTACGGGCATAAAATGGCTCGGCGCAATCACCCCCATTGGCGGGGTGGCGTTCCTCATCGGTTGGGGCGCGCTCGCGTTCTCACTCTTGCAACTTGGCAAGGCAAGTTAGTTCAATCACACGGTGACGTTTAAAAGGTCCCCTGACAACGCCTCCAGCACAGCTCTCCCCTCCAGCTCTTTGAGCCATGATGAGGGGAGTTTTTTATGCCCATGACGAGCCCCCCAGATAGCACCAGCCATGGCACTGATGGTGTCCGCATCGCCTCCACAGCTCCAGCTCAACGACATCATCGACTCAAAGTCCCGCTCAAAATGTGAAAGCGCCATATAAAGCGCAGACATACAGGACTCCAGCGCGGTCATACCCACACCTGGCGAAATCCTGATCTGCTGGGCTGTCCTGAGTGTGGATGCAGTCAACCATTCACGCACATGATGAAGCGCTTCGTGATACTCTTGTTGCACATCAAGCACCTGAAGTTCATCAACAATTGCAATGGGCTCCATATCCTTCAGCGCCATATGCGTGGCACATGCGATCAACCCTGCACCATCCTGACCAAGCGGATGTGCATGTGTAATCCTTGCCTGTTGTTTGGCGGCATCAAAGAGCACTGACTGGTCATCAAACAGGAGCGCCAGAGGTGCCGCGCGCATCGCCCCTCCATTGCCAAGCGAACCCTCCTTGTAGACTGCTCGATTGACCTCGTTCCAGTGCGCCCCTCGCTTGATTTTCTTTAAAAGTTTGGCTGCCGCAGGACCATAACCACGACTCCAACGATAACTTTGCGCGAACTGTGTTGCGATAGCATCCAGGTCAAGCTCGCCGTGCTCAACGATGACCCCCATCATATCGAGCATCATCTGTGTATCATCCGTAAAACGTCTCTTTCGGTCCGATGTCTTACCAATCATTCCCCACACAAAACGCTCAAGAACTCCCCCCTCATAAGGGGCACCAAATGCATCTCCAAGTGCAAGACCAAGGACGCAGCCCTGACTTCTATCTAATGTGGTCATAACAGGCTCCCAGAATAGTTTATCTTGAAGATAATGGTGGGTTTACCTTGAAGATAAACCCACCATTATCTTCAAGATAAACAACCATAAACAACTAAAAACAAAAGAATTTTATAACTTATTTCAAAAGCAGGACCGAGGAGGAGAAGTGAGAGGAGTTCAAGCTCAAGGAGATGAGCCCGAAGCTGTGACAGCGTCACCGCGAGTGGCTCTGATTACAAAAAACGCAGGGATTGGGCTCCTCTTACAATCATCCGATGGGAGGGTTTTGAAACAAGTTCTAAGAGGGTGTTGACAGTTTTCTAGTGAGGGGCCAAACGACGTACCATAAGTCCGATTGAGGTGATATCAATCCATGCTTCTGATGACTCGATATGTGCTTCATAATCCTTGCTTAATCGACGATGTCTGCTTAACCATGCGATGCTTCGTTCCACCACCCATCTATCTTTCAACAGTCTGAAACCTCGTGTGGGAGCCTCATGTACTTTCTCATCTTGAGTCCAGTCGTCTTGATTCGTTCTCGAACGTACTTTGAGCTTCCATCCTTGTGTTTCCACATAGTTTTTCAAATGAGAGCCTCTATATGCTGCATCTGCCACAACAACTTCTAATCGTTGAAGTCGTTGAGGTGCTGTGCTCTTCAAAACAAGCTGTGCACCCTCTCTATCCTGTACATTTGCAGCATGGACCCTTCTATGTGTTATAAGTCCTCTTGTATCCACAAGAATATGTCTTTTTCTTCCCTTTACTTTTTTACCTGCATCGTAGCCTCTCGGCCCCCTTTTTCAGTGGTTTTCACTGATTGTGAATCCAAAATCACCACACTTGGGTTGGGGTCTTTATCTTGAGCCACACGAAGATCTACACGTAAACTCTCGTGAAGTTGCTCTAAAATTCCTGCATCACGCCAACGATAATACGTTTTTGCTACACTGTTCCAGGGACCATAAGCTTTTGGAAGATAACGCCATTGGCACCCTGTACGAGCCATATAGAGTAATGCATTTAAGTGTTGTCGAGGGGTTTTGGGTGGTGGACCGCGTCGACCAGGTTGACGGATGATGTCAGACACCAGGGCCCATTGAGTATCTGTCAGATCACTGGGATACCCCTGACAGCGCGTGGGTCGATGGTGTGATTGATAACGAGGTAAATCTTGAGCAGGTTGAGGTTGAATAGATGGTGTTTTGGTGCGTTGAAAGGTATAATGATGACGTCGAAGAGTTCGCCAAACAGTAGCTGGAGAGGGTGCAACTCGTTGTGACGCATGACGTTCTACAAAAAGCAAGGCAAGCTGTGAGCAAGTGAAGCCTTTGTATTCATGTGCCAATTCCAACAGCTTTAACTCTTCTTCAGGACTAAAGTAAGGCGGGCGACCCATCACAAAACCTCTCTTCAAAATTCTCCGAAATTTTGAAATGAAACGACGAAACTGTCAACACCCTCTTAG
>Ga0207913_1000207_pt1 | contig 15745 bp, 9 predicted proteins | sample DeeseametaMP2913_FD_184168 | JGI IMG/M metagenome (GOLD analysis project Ga0207913, IMG submission 184168) | Marine microbial communities from the Deep Atlantic Ocean - MP2913 (SPAdes) | ecosystem: Environmental > Aquatic > Marine > Oceanic | place: West of Santa Cruz de la Palma, Atlantic Ocean...
ATCTACAACCGAAACTTATCTATACGACAACAGTTATACCTACCCAGCGGGGTCACAAGGTATGTTTAGCGCCAGCAGGCGGTTTAACACTTGGGTTCCGCAAAAGGTCTATGCAACGTACAAAACCAACAATACCGCCTTTCAGCATTACGCAGAGTGGCTTTATTTACCACATGATGTAGGTACTTTTACTCGGTTGGGCTGGCTGCTTGGCAAAAGCGAGGGTTTAAACATGGCGGTAGAACTTGAACATAGGCAAGTTGGGGAAGAAGAGAATATGGCTCTCTCATTGGGCGTCAATTACTTGTTTTAAGTCATCCTTGTTTTAGGTCACCGCTACATTGCATTCACAGTGCGCTTTTAGTATTACACCCCATCATAAAGACGAAACGTAGTTGCCGTTATGCCAATGATAAGGTTTTTGCGTAAGTCTGTTGAATTACCATCGCGTCGGAACTCGCTCTATGACGCTTAACATCAAGTTGGCTCGCAAGGCGGCTTTTCACCTCATGCCATTGATTCATTTGTGCTTCAGACAAAATATATTCCAATGCTCTACACGTGAAAGACATTTCTACCTGCGCTGCGGCGTAGAGCTTAATTAGCCACGGGTTATCAACGACCCAACCGTCACTGTAAACAACCGTATTGCCAAGGAAGTTATTTAACTCAACACAGACTTTTCGAGGCTCTTCTCCTCGAGTTTGCAGCATCTGCTGCGTTATGCCGTGCAGTGACTCCGCTTTTCGATCCCAGTGAACCCACGAGTCAAAGGGCCGAAGTAGCTTACACCACTTTGCACCATCATAGCGCACGATACCTATCTCAATAGGGTAACTCGCTGCGCCAAATCCACTTGCTTCAATGTCTATTATTGTTGGCAGGGTATTCTTTCGCACTCACGCTCCAAACCGCTGTTTATCCTTGCTTGCAACATACGCAAACCATTTTTATCAGGCGGTTTTACTGCTACCTCGTCACCAGAGGAACAACTAAACAACGTCGAGCACTGTTTAGCAAATGTACAACCACTCTTCTCGAAATATAAGCTAATAGTAGAATCGTGCCACAATTAATGCGCACTCGTTTAGTACACCAACCCGTCGCCAGCGCTCAAAAATCTCGTAAAAGCTCTCAAAAAAGCATCAAACTTATACTAAAGGATAAGACGTTTACGCTAAAAGACTGAGCACATTGCTATACACTTTTAAGGTTAACATTTAGGTAGCCTATTCATGCGTGCACTTTCTATCTTTCTCTCGCTGGCTTGCGTCTTTTCAATTTTTACTGCAAGTAAAGCATTAAGTTCAACGGAGCCTCTGGTGATTGGTATTGATGCCGATCTTTCAGCGGTAGCTGTTGAAGGTGGCATCGCTATTACAAGAGGGGTCGAGCTTGCCGTCGACGAAATAAATGCCGCTGGAGGGATTCTAGGTCGTCAAATAAAAGTTATTGCGAAAGACCATCGCGGCAACCCAGCTCGAGGTGTATATAACATTGAGCAATTTTCCCAAACTCCCAATTTACTTGCGGTAGTAGGCGGCGTTCATACACCTGTAGTTCTCGCTGAAGTCGACCCAATACACGAAAAAAACATTTTGATGTTGGTTCCTTGGGCAGCGGGGACGCCTATTATCGACAACGGGCACTCACCGAATAACATATTTCGCGTGTCGGTACGCGACGCTGAAGCAGCGTCAGTCCTAATTAATCACGTCAAATATATGGGGCTTTCAAATATTGCGTTAGTACTGGAAAGAACAGGATGGGGACGCTCAAACCTTGAATCATTAACACAAGCTGCAAGTAATAATGATATTGATATAACAGCAACCCATTGGATAAATTGGCAGCAGAAAGACTTTTCTGAGGATATCGCGGCAATAAAAAGCGCGAAAGCGGAAGCGATCATTCTTGTCACTAACGTTCCTGAAGGTGTTGTGGTACTCGATGAGATGGCAAAACAAGGCATCGCCTCTCTCCCAGTTGTGTCGCATTGGGGAGTCGCGTCGGGTCAGTTCGCCTCTTTACTTGCAAAGCCCATCGCTAACTACAATGTGTCAGTACTTCAAACCTTCCACTTCAACCACCAGAAAAATACCAAGGCAAAAAGCTTGTTAGAAGCCTATTATAATAAGTATGGCTTGGTGGATGCGACTGCGATTGGTGGTGTGACAGGTTTGGCTCATGCTTATGATTTAACTCATTTAATCGCGGCAGCTGCCGCGAAAGCTGGTAGTATAGAAGTAGACGCATTACGCGGTGCGCTAGAGTCTCTTCAAAATGTGCAAGGTGCAGTGAAGCACTACACAGCTCCATTTTCAGAGGACAGACACGATGCACTCTGGGCAAAGGATTATTTTATGACTACGTTTAACGAAAAAGGTCACTTGGTAACAACGGGCGTGCAATGATGCAGCAGCCCCCAAGGTTACGCTCTCTTCTGCTTTCAAGCATGCTTCCGCGACTGGTTTTACTCGTCGCGGTTTTGTCTATCATTCTGTTTGCTCTCTCTTTTCACTTCATTGTTAAACAAACCGACCAGCTTCAACAACAATCTGTTGATGGTTTAGAACAAGATATCAATTACATTGTTAGCGATACCACTAGACAGCTAGCAGACTTGGCAGCTAACGATATCATCATCAATTCCTTGGTTGATTTCGAGCAAAGGGATAATTACCTTCCCATGTTTTTCCGCTCGTTAAATTTAACTCAGGCGAAAAGTGTCGAGTTTGCACTATTTGATTTTGCCGGGAACCGGGTGATTGATAAAAACTGGAATGCTGTTATCCCCGAGTCGCTCAGTAGTGCATGGCGCCAGCAAACCCTTGGTTCATCGAATGCATACTCCTCGGTATCAAAGTACGGCGTATTAATAAGCGTTCCAGTGTTACTTAGAGGCGTAGCGGAAGGCGCACTTGTCATGTATGTGGATAGCTTGCAGTCTTTGCTCGCGCCCTATCCCAGACTGACTAACCAGCTTGTTACCGACTCTAGTGGGCATGTCCTGTTTAGCAGTGAGCCCTCACTCATTGCTCCCAACTCAAGCTTTTCCGATTTTGATGACAGCGGCTACGCTATAAAAAAGGCTGATTGGCAAAATCTAACCTTATACAGCGTGAAACCCACCATCACCGCATACAGAGAAGCCGCATGGACTGGGATTGTATTGCTGGTAATGATTGTAGGCTTCGTATTTATCATTTTGCATATGGTGAGTATGACGGGAACGCTTGCCGAGCGAACACTTTCGACTTTGTACAATGACATTAAGAATCGACTAAACAGTGATGATAAGACCTCACTACGCCTTGATAGTGAAGTTGAGGCCCAAGAACTTGCGGATATTCGCGAAGCGTTTGACAAACTGATTTGGGATTTGACAGAGGTTTCGCTGTCTAACGAACAGTTTTCTAACGTGTTGGAGTCAATGGGCGATATGCTTGTTGTGGTTGATCAAGACAAGCAAATTTTGCTTTCTAACAAGCGCTTCGACGACTTTTGTCATGACCAGTACGGTGAAAAGAACGGTATTTTGAAGTTCATTATGCAAAAGCTTGCTTCTTCACAGAGCAATGAACTTACACACTTTTCGGTATCAACCGGCCAAGAGCGGTTTGTTCATTGGACTAAAACATCACTGGCCGATGCTAATGGTAATATTCGTGGTGATATCTATGTTGGTAGCGACGAAACTGAACAACGCTCTCTTGAAAGTCACGTTAAAGTGCTCACTCACGCTATGGATGAAGCAACCGTGTCGATCATCATTTCGGACATTAAGCGCGTCGGCCAACCAATAATATACGTAAACAGTGCCTTTGAAGAGCTTACAGGCTACAGTCGTGAAGAAATAATCGGTCATAACTGCAGGTCGATGCAGGGCGATGAAACCAGCAAGCAGACAGTTGACCAAATCCGCAAGGCTATTGCAGTGCGCGAGCCTATTGAAACGACGCTGCTCAACTATAAAAAAGACGGCAGCGCCTTTTATAATCGTTTGAATTTAACGCCGGTAAAAATAAATGGTGAAGTCACTCACTATATCGGGTTTCAACAGGACGTTACTCAACAACGACAAACCGAACAGTATCTTCAGGATGCGCGAGAAAAAGCGGAAGAGTCTGCCCGTCTTAAATCGAGCTTCCTCGCTAGTATGAGCCATGAAATACGCACGCCAATACACGGTATTTCTGGTGTTTTGCAGTTAATGGCTAGCTCTGAACTCACTGAGGAGCAAAAGCACTACCTGTCTCTTGCTAAGTTTAGTATCCAGGGCCTTTTACATATCGTAAATGATATTTTGGACTTCTCTAAAATTGAGGCAGGCCAACTGCAAATTGAAGAAAACCCATTCGACATTTTAGAGTCGCTTGAAAACCTTCAAAGTCAGTACGCGATTATGTGCCAAGAAAAAGGGTTAGCGCTACATTTTCACTTTGATTTACAAGGCTTTCACGTTGTACAAGGCGATGATGTACGCTTTAGACAAATACTCTCGAACTTGTTAGGTAATGCCGTGAAGTTCACCGACAGTGGATGTATTGAAGTCACCACCAGCATTCAGCAAAATGCAGATAACAGCCTTAAGCTTTTATGTAGCGTAAAAGACACCGGCATTGGCATCGCACAAGACAAGCAAAGTACAATCTTTGATGTCTTTACCCAAGAAGACCTTTCTACAACTCGCAAATTCGGCGGAACAGGCCTTGGTCTTTCTATTAGCAAACAATTATGCGAACTCATGGGCGGCGATATAAAACTTGAGAGCGTTAAAGGTCACGGAAGCACGTTCTCTTTCACTATTATGCTTGAACAAGCCGACGAAGCCCTGCTTAAGCCAGTTCACCACTCCTCAGGAGTGAAACGGGAAAAAGGGAAAAAACGCAAAGTATTAATTGTCGAAGACAACGACATTAATCAGGTTATTGTTAAACAGCACCTAAATAACCACACTACATTGAGTGCCAAATCAGGCCTAGAGGCACTTGAAGCGTTGAACAAAATGAAAGTGACCTTTGATGTTGTCTTGATGGACTGTCAAATGCCAGAAATGGACGGCTTTGAAGCAACTAAACGCATAAGAAATGGTGAGGCCGGAGAACGCTATTTGAATGTGCCGATCATCGCACTAACCGCCAATGCCATGAAAGGTGACAAAGAGCGCTGCGTTAACGCCGGAATGGACGATTACCTAAGTAAACCTTTTGATGCTATTGACCTCATCGACAAAGTTGAGCATTGGGCAAGCATTGAAAGAAATAGTGAAGAAAGCGCCGTTCATTAACCTATTGTAGTGGAACATCTTGAGTGAACGCCTTAGCGAGATTAGCCCCTCACATCAAAAAAGTTATTTCGTTTATCTTATTGATTAACGTTTCGCTTTTAGGCGGTGGCGCGACTGCCGATGAAGTACTGCGATATAATCTTGGAACGTCAGGCAGCTCTATCCCGTACGAAAATGCTGTCGACGAAGATAGGGCCGGTATTCTAGTTGAAATCCTTCCCCTTATTATGAATAGAGCAGGTATTAAGACAGAAAAAGTCATGCTCTCTACCAAACGTGCCATGCTTGCATTTAAAACAGGCGCTCTTGATTTCGACTTTTTCAGTCCAAGCTGGCTGTCTAAAGATGAGCCCGCGGGCGACTTCACTTTCTCAGATCCCATTATAGACATCACAGAATACTTTATTACTCTGCCTGAAAACCATAGCCGATACCAAACCGTCGCCTCTATCTACGGTGAAACCGTAGGGATGATCTCCGGCTATGTCTATTTTGATTCTGATAAGTTCGTTAGAATGGACTTTCAAGCCGAGAGTAACCTTATCTTAGCCCTTGGCATGAAACGGATAGATGTCATCATAATGGAGGAAGCAGCGGCGCGTTACTGGTCTTCAATGCACAACATAAAAATAGCGCTGGGCCCCATCCATACCGCAGGCCAAATGGCGTTGCGTGTTCACAATCGACATAAAGATAGGCTCCCCGCCATTAACCGCGCCATTGCTGAATTAAAACAAACGGGTCAAATTGATAGAATACTTAACAAGTATTCTGACTTTTCATTATAAGCCACACGCGGTTTCAACATTACGCCGTTGCTTTTTTGCCATAGCGCTTTAAAGCAAATGGAAATTTTATCGATTGGATTAAAAGGCAAAGACACACCAGCGTCATGCCAACCCACCCCACCGGCTTGAATACTTCACCAATCAGAAAAATAGCGAAAAGTGTCGCAACCAGTGGCTCAATTAACGTAATAAGCGTAGCTTTACTCGCTTCGGTGGTGCGAAGACCATAGCCAAATAGCAAATAACCAAGAAACATTGGCACCACAGCCATATAGAGTGAAACGCTAATGTGGATAGTGTTAGTAAACAAGTTTTGACCGGTAAACCAGAGGGAAGGCAACAGAGCAACGGCAGCGCAACCGAAAAGTCCGGCCATGGCAGATTTTGAATTTGCGCCAGCGTCAATGTGTTGCTTCGCAGCCCATGAGTACCCAGCGTAAGTTAAACCTGCAATTAAACCCAATAGAACGCCGAACACCTGATCATCTTTAGATACTGACAACGCCATTGCGTCGTGTGCCTTCCCCATGGCTAACATGCCAATCCCAAACGCACCAAACACAAAACTAACAAACCATTTTAAAGACACGGGCTTTTTACTTAGAAAGTACTCTAAAAGCGCAGCGAATAGTGGTGCACTGGCGATAGAAACCACAGTGCCTATGGCAACGCCTGACAAACGCATTGAGCTGTAAAAGGCCAGCGGATAAATTGCAACACATGCACTGCCAAACAGAAAGGTCAGTGGTGTAGAAAAAAGAATAGGTGCATCCTTTACCAGTGATTTTCGGGCACTAACACAAAGCAATACACCACCTATACCCATTGCAAAGGCACCGATTGCCAGAGGACTGATTTCTGGAGCGAACTGAGCGGCAGTGCCTGTTGTCCCCCACAGAAAGCTTGCGATAACAATTGCTAATATCCCTTTTACTACATCGCTTGTATTCACTGCTTTCTCCACTCTATTACTCACCTTCTTAGCGTTAACTGTTGAACAATGCTTTCATGTTGTACTTTCTAATTAACCCATCAGCTTTTATTGTGACGCTGATATAAACCGCTTGCTGCCGCTTGCTTTTATCGCCCAGTCATTTTTGCTCTTAGGGTCAACACCTCTCTCATAAAGATGATACTTAGATTATTGCTTTTGTAATTAGCCAGATAGACGCTTCTTTTGACCTTTTAGACGCACATTCCCCACACATTTACAATTAACACTAAATTAACAAGAAAAACGTACCGCATTAGATACAACAAAAAATGAAATATTTGTTTCGCAAGTTATGGAAATAACCCAACTTTTTTGCCACATTACGCCCTTACCTGATAACAAAATAGAAACAACCAACCTGGATGGACTTATGTTTAAAATAGAAAAATCGTCGTTTAGACGAAGCACACTTAGCGTTGCGGTAATGGGGCTGCTTAGCTCCGGTGCAATGGCGCAGGACACACAACAAAAGGATGACGATGACTTTGAGCAGATCATAGTAACTGCAACAAAGCGTGCAGAATCCATTGAAGACATTCCTTTTTCAATCAACGCACAAACGCAGCGAGACTTTGAACGCAGCGGTGCAGGAAACTTAGAAGACGTCGCAAGAAACGTGGCGAGCGTCTCAATTCAAAACTTAGGACCAGGCCAAAGCCAAGTATCTATGCGTGGCGTTTCAGCGGGTCAAATTGTACGAGACCAACCAGGCGTTAAGGAGCAGGTCGGCGTATACCTCGATGAAAGCGTGATCTCGCTGTCTTTATTTACTCCAGATCTCGACCTTTTCGACCTTAACCGCATTGAAACCCTGCGCGGTCCGCAAGGTACGCTTTTTGGATCTGGCTCTATCGGCGGAACCCTTCGCTACATCACCAATCAGCCCGAGTTAGATACCTTTGAAGGTAAGTTTGAAGCTAATCTTAATAGTGTGACAGACGGTGGCGTGGGCGGTCACGTTAAGGGCATGGTAAATGTACCTATTTCCGACACCATTGCCATGCGCGCGGTGGTATACCGCACTGATTACGCAGGCTTTATAGATGCGTTAGGTGAAAACGGCGCGTTTAGCGAAGACGTTAACGACGGCGATAGAACTGGCGGACGCGTAGCTTTCATTATCGCACCCAACGATAAGCTCACGATTACACCACGACTTATCTTCCAAGAATTGGAAATGAACGGGTTTAACAGACAGGAAGTGTATAATGTGTTTGCTAACCCTTACACAACGACCCGCCCAGCTATTCAATTGGGTGAACGAGAACAGTACCTGCTGCTTGAAGAAGGCTTCTCTGACGATACCTTGATTGCTGACGTAACTGCTGAATATCAAGCCGACGTTGCTGATTTTACCTTTGTTTATAGCTATACCGACCGCGATATTCTTGTAAGTCGTGATGCCAGCGCGCTTTCGGGCTCAGTAAGTATCGACTTAGGTTTTCCTGATGAAGCCGTACTATTACCGTCGAACTTATTAGACAGAACGGAAGTAGAGCAAGATACCTTTGAGCTTCGCGCCGCATCCAATGGCGATGGCGCGCTAGACTGGCTAGTTGGCGCTTTCTACTCTTCTACAGAGCGTGTTTACGACCAATCACTCCCTACCCCTGGGTACGACGCATTTACCGACGCCACCTTAGGTGAAGGCACGTCAGCAGCGGTTGCCAATGGTTTTGAAGCTGATTCTCCCTACAACGCCTATTTACCGTACGACTTGAAGCAGCTTGCTGTGTTTGGTGAAGTGAACTATCAAGTGAACGATGACTTTAAAATGACCGTGGGCTCTCGTTTTTACGATTATGAAGAAGAGCGTCAGTTTATCTCTGGGGGCTTATTTGCCAACGGGGACAACCAGACCGATTCTACAGAATCAGATGGCTTTACTTCTCGCGTTATCGGCCAGTATAGCGTAAACGAAAACGTGAACTTAAATGCTCAGGTGTCTCAAGGATTTAGACTTGGCGGTGTAAATGACCCGCTAAATAGAAGCCTGTGTACCGACCAAGATGAAGCCATCTTTGGTTCGTTCCAAGACTATGACGATGAAAAGCTCACCAACTATGAGATCGGTATGAAATCATCAGGTCGTGGATGGTCAGCTAACATCTCGGCTTTCTATAACGATATTGAAGATCTTCAGGTTACATTGGATGCTGGTTCTTGCTCGTCACGTGTATCATTTAACGTGCCGGACGCCCACACCCAAGGTATTGAATTTGAGCTTACGCGTCAGTTTACTGACCAGCTCTTTTTCTCATTAACGGGTAGCATCATTGAAGCCGAGTTCGATTCAACCGTTGTTGATGGTGATGGTGCGGTACTAGGTGGCGTAGAAGACGGTAACCGCCTAGCTTCAGTACCTGAAGAGAGCTTTGCCATCGCATTTACCTACGATTTAGCGCAGCCTTTATTCTCTTCAAACAGCACCTATTTCCAAGGCTCTTACCAGTACGTGGGAGACCGTATAACCCAGCCTAGTGACCAAGTTGCAGGCGCAGGTATATTCACTTCAGGCCTTGCCTTTGGCGGTGCCACTGGCGCAGAAACAACGGAATTAGACTTGTTGTTAGACGACTACGGCACGCTTAATATGAGCTTCGGTCTTACCTACGATGACTATGAAATATTACTGTATGCAAACAACCTGTTCGACGAAAACGCCCAGCTATCCTTTGATAGAGAACGTGGTGGACGAGCTCGACTTGGATTTACGGTAAACCAGCCACGCACCATTGGTGCGACGTTCCGCTATTTCTTTCAGTAAAGAGTGATAAATGTCTCTGCCTGAGGAAATATCCCTTCAGGTAGAGGCTTCACTTTCTTTTGGGAAAAGAGTGGAGTTGGCCGTAAGCCGGGTTCTGTCGTGGGCAACCATTCCTCTAGATCAGCAATCGCTCACTGATTCAAGCAACCTACCCGATCCCCATGCGGGCCACACGTTGAGGGATCCTATTTGGTCTTGCTCCGGGTGGAGTTTACCTTGCCACACTCTGTTACCAGAGGTGCGGTGCGCTCTTACCGCACCCTTTCACCCTTACCGGCATGTAAACATGCTTAGGCGGTCTTCTCTCTGCTGCACTTGTCGTCGGCTCACGCCGCCCAGACGTTATCTGGCACCCTGCCCTTTGGAGCCCGGACTTTCCTCCCCTTTCTTACGAAAGCGGCGATTGCCTGGCCAACTCCGCGGCGCATTCTACATGAAGTACCCTACAATAGCACCCTATTCCTGCTCGCTGTAAAAGCAGTGCTCAACGGCGCTTTTATCGAGCAGTTTGGTGATAATGAAAATTTGATCGCCCATTTCTATTTTGGTACTTCCTTTAGGTATAAGGGTTTCTTCACCACGGGCAATCATCGCCACTACCGTATTATCGGGAAGGGCTAATTCGCTAATGGTTTTATGTAGTGCCGGTGATAACTTCGATACCTCTATTTCTATAAGCTCGCGCTTGCTCTTAGCGACTTTTACAATCTCCAGCGTGCTCGATTCCTTTACTTCATCGTCCAACACTAAGCCTAACTTACGCGCCGCATAAGGTAAGGTGGAACCTTGCAATAAGGCGGAAATAAGCACGATAAAGAACACCACATTAAAAATGAGCTCGGCATATGGCATGCCGAATATTAGCGGAAATATAGCGAGTATAATTGGCACCGAACCGCGTAAACCCACCCATGAGATGAGCAACGATGCTTTGAACGAGAATTTTGAAAGCAACAAAATCGGCATAACCACCAGCGGACGTGCAATAAAAATAAGCACAAACGCAATTAAAAGGCCTTCTTTCCAATTAACAAACAGCTCGGTGGGCGTTACCAACAAACCTAAGATAACGAACATAGCAATTTGCCCAAGCCAGGCCAGCCCATCCAGAAACACAAACGTATTACGCTGATAAGCAAAGCGGCTGTTACCCACGATAACACCCGTAATAAAGGTAGCGAGAAAGCCGCTGCCATTTAAGTTCGCAGCAAGGCCAAAAGACAATACACCAAACAACATCACAAATACCGGGTACAAACCGATGGCCATTAAGGTGACGCGTCTGAAAAGCCATACTGCAATACCGCCAATGGCAAGGCCCACTATCGCTCCCACTCCCATTTGACTGGCAAACAGCGAAAGTAAGTCAACTGGCTTAGTGGTGCTGTCTTGAATAAGCGTAATAAGGCCAATTGTGAGAAATATGGCCATTGGATCATTCGACGCACTTTCTAGCTCTAGTGTGGATTTTATTTTTGAAGGAATGCGTATACCAGCGTTGCGCAGAACAGAAAATACTGCTGCGGCGTCTGTCGACCCTACAATAGCACCAAGCAATAAGCCCTTATAAAGCGGTAAATCGAGAATAACCATAGCGGCGATACCGGTGACCACTGCCGTACCAATTACGCCAAAAGTGGCGAGCAACGCGGCGGGTTTCCACGCCTGCGCTATGGACTTTTTTGACGTTTGTAGACCGCCATCAAATAGGATGAGAATAAGCGCAAATGTACCAATGGCATGCGCAGCATCAGCATTATCGAAGAAGATTCGGCCGATACCATCTTCTCCAGCCAACATACCTACACCAAGGAATAAAACTAAAACAGGTACGCCAAAGCGCGGGGACAATTTACTGGCCAGTACGCCCAAAATGGCAAGCACTGCACTGAGTAAAATAATGTGATCAACTGCAAACATTATACGTTCCTTATTGCCCTTGATGCTCTCACGCAAATTATTCGGGTATGCGTGAGAGCATCAAGGGTTCCTGTTAATACTGCTACCTTACCGCGTTTTTGCACCAATGTATTGAGGTACAAGAGCCCGCTGAGGTATTGGGGTTAAGGAACTTGTGCCGCCTAAGGGATGTGCGACAACGAAGCCTTAATCTCTTCTGCAGTAGGCTTTAATTGCGCTTTGCCTTGTTTCTCTCTTCTGCTGCCCAACAAATACAGCAGCGTAGAGGTAATAAACAAGGTCGATGACGTGCCAATCACGACAGCAAAAACCATAGGGACTGCAAAACTTTCTACTGCATCACCGCCAAAAATAGCCATCGGTAACAACGCCAACAGCGTGGTAACGGAAGTGAATACCGTGCGGCTTAACGTGCTGTTCACGGCATCATTAATAGTATCTGCCAATGGCTTGTTTGGGTCTAAACGCAATAATTCACGGATGCGATCAAGCACCACCACCTTATCGTTTATAGAGTAACCAATGAGCGCCAACAGTGCTGCGACAGCCGTTAAGTTAAATTCGATGCCCGTAAGCGCGAAAAAGCCTATGGTTTTGGTTAAATCGAGTATCACGGTTAGCAGCGCTGCGCTCGCAAAATGCGCTTCAAAGCGTGCCCACAGATACACCAACATGCCGCCACCTGCGATAAGCAATGCTAGAATGGATAGCTCGGCAAAGCCTCCGCTGACTTTGGGTCCAACCATATCAATTTTATCAAAACTTACCTCACTGTCGGCTTGCGAAATCGCACGCTTTAGTGCGTCAGTCTGCTTTGCGTTGCTATTTTCAAGCTCGCCACTGCTATCTAGAACAGGGGCTCGCAATAAATAGTGATGTTCACTGCCATATTCTTGAATTGCTATCTGATCAAAGCCATTGCTTTCAATCACATTCCTTAGCTCATCGGTAGTAAGGGTTGGTGCGGTCAACTCAATCATGGTGCCACCGGTAAAGTCGACACCATAATGTAAGCCAGGTTTAGCAAACAAGCCGATTGAAAGCACTGTTAGCACTACCGAAACAGCGAGTGCAATTTTACGCTTTGCCAGAAAATTAATACCGCTAAGCTTATCGCTTAACCGCAAAAGCGGTGATGAAAAGCGCAAAGGAACGCGCTGCTGCGCGCGATCTTGCGTATTCTTGTGCTTCGACTTAACCACTCTTAGCATTAACATTTTAGTTAGGGCTACAGCAGTAAATACCGAAGACACCAGACCAAGGGCAATTGTAATTGCAAACCCTTTAATAGGGCCGCTTCCAAACATAAACAACAAACTTACCGCTATTAGTGTGGTGAAGTTTGAATCCACAATAGTCGCGAACGCTTTATCAAAACCCACTTCTATTGCACTGGCTGCCGGACGACCTTTTTTACTTTCTTCACGAATACGTTCATTAATCAAAATGTTCGCGTCCACCGCCATGCCCATGGTTAGGATCAAACCTGCAATGCCCGGTAACGTCAGTGTTGCGCCAAACAGGGTTAATGCGCCAAACACCAACGCCATATTGATACAAAGAGCAAAACTTGCGATAGCGCCCCACCTGCCGTAAATCGCTACCATAAATGCCAATACCAGTAACGCGCCTGCCACGCCGCTTTCCACTCCGGTTTGAATTGCATCGCTGCCTAAATCTGGCCCCACCGTGCGTTCTTCTATAATGGTAAGTGGCACAGGTAACGCACCAGTGCGAAGCATTAATGCGGTGTTGCCCGCCTCGGGCAATGTAAAGTTACCGGTTATTTCGCCACGACCACCTGGGATCACGCTATTAATAACGGGGGCTGTAACCACTTTGTCGTCAAGGACGATAGCAAGCACACGGCCGATGTTGTCACGTGTCATAGTGGCAAACTGCTTGGCACCTGCACTGTCTAATCGGAACGTCACTACTGGCTGGCCATTTTCACTACTTAAGACACCTGCCGCATCAGTAATATGCTCACCTTCTAGCGCCACTTTTTGCTCTAAGCGATAGGTATTACCCGCCGCATCTTGCTTATTCATAACCTGCTCAGACTGGCTATTCGCGGCCCAGTGAAAAGTCATTTGTGCGGTAGTGCCCAATAATTTTTTAACTTGAGTGGGGTCAGACATACCCGGCATCTGAACTAAAATGGCGTCTTTACCTTGTAGCGTAACGCTAGGCTCAGTAAGCCCCGTTTCGTTCAAACGCTTTCGAACTACTTCAACACTTCGGCTTAACGTGTCTTTAACCAGTTGTTCGGTGTATAGCTCGTTAAGCGTAAGGGTAACGGTGCTTTGCTTTATCTCTACATCAAGTGCACTTGAACCATTTGGCTGAGCGGAAATTTGATATGCGGTGTCTTTTACCTTTCTCGCATCATCTGCACTACGCAATGTAAAGACGATACTTCCAGAACGACTATCTTTATGAGTGAGTGAATGAGACGTCTTTGTATAGCGCACGTTTTGACTGCGCAATTCGCTAAGTAAGTCACTCGAAAAGCTATTGAGTTGCTTTTCAAACAAGGCGTTGGTGTCTGCGGCTAATAGCAGATGCGAACCACCTTGCAAATCTAAGCCTAAAGATAGTGTGGAAGTGGTGTACCACGTAGGTAACTGCTGTTTAATTGATTGTGGCAATATGTTGGGCGCAGCGCTCAGTAAACCGAGCATAACGATGAGCACATACACAAAGCCACGAAATGAAAATCGTGCCATTTTAAAATCCTGAATAATTTAATTTTTTGAAGCGCCTTAATTTGCAGCTAAGCGAACGTGCTAGCGCATTAAGGCAAAAAGAGAATTAGCTCAGGGATAAAGGTGGGCCGCGAGAAGGTTGGCGGTAGTATTGGCGAGCACGGGGTACAACATTTGCCATACCCAAACACAGCACAATAGCCAGAACAACAAACCCCAAGGTCAATTCAACAGTTGCCTCTGGTCCATCGCCTTGATCGTCACTGTTTTCTAGCTTAGTGCCGGTAAACCGTAACGAGTAGCTCTTGCCCGCGTAATTAAATTGGGCAAGTGGTGACTGCTGACTTACTTCAACTTCATTATTAATTTGACCACTTTGGAAGCTTGCACTAAGGATGAGACACGAGAGTACCCATGCCATGAAAAGCGGCATGTAGGACGAAAACCCGTGGCGAAAGTTTAGTGCTCTCAAAGTAGTGAATTGTCTATCTGTGAAGGAAAAGTCGCGCTTAAAACACGCGCTGTTTTATAGCGCATATATTGGGGTGAGTATACATTATTCAATATCGTGAGTAACGAGATTACCGTTGAAGCACATAATTTTTGGGTTTTACATTTCTGCCCATCGCTTCTTCTTGTAAGTTTACTCACTTGGATATAAGGTGATTTTTTGTGCTGTTTGTATATCAATTGGCAATGGAGCCATAGCATGACAATCACTGTAGGGATCACACATCATACTGAATACCACTACGATAGAAGTATCAGTATGTCACCGCACACTTTCCGCCTTCGCCCTGCTCCGCATAGTCGAACACCAATAAAAAGTTACTCTTTAAAAGTCTATCCTGAGAATCATTTTATCAATTGGCAGCAAGACCCGTTTGGTAACTACCTTGCACGCGTGGTATTTCCTGAGAAGACTAAAAAGTTCTGGTTCACCGTAGACCTTGTTGCCGAACTGACGGTTATTAACCCCTTTGACTTCTTTTTAGAGTCTTACGCTGAAACCTTTCCTTTTTCTTATGAAAAAAGGCTGGCGAGAGATTTAACGCCATACCTTGAGACAGAAGAAGCATCATCTTTGTTTCAGCAGTTAATTGACGATCAGCAGCCTAAAGAACCTGTTGCTACCGTCGATTTCTTAGTGGGTGTAAACCGCGCGGTATACGACCTGATAGAATACGGTGTGCGCATGGAGCCCGGAGTCCAAAGCATCGACGAGACTCTGCAGAAAAAGGGCGGCTCGTGTCGTGACTCGGCTTGGCTATTGGTTCA
>Ga0207913_1000212_pt1 | contig 15621 bp, 14 predicted proteins | sample DeeseametaMP2913_FD_184168 | JGI IMG/M metagenome (GOLD analysis project Ga0207913, IMG submission 184168) | Marine microbial communities from the Deep Atlantic Ocean - MP2913 (SPAdes) | ecosystem: Environmental > Aquatic > Marine > Oceanic | place: West of Santa Cruz de la Palma, Atlantic Ocean...
CTATTAAAGGTCGTGAGCATATTAAAGAAGCATATTTAAATTATAATATTCGAGATTTTGCCTTTGACACAAAAGATGAACTTCAAAAAATTATTGAAGCAACTAACAATGCTAAAGATTTAATTCTTTATGTTAGAGTCTCCATTTCAAACGAACATGCAGAAATTGATTTATCACAAAAATTTGGAGCACTTCCTAGTGAAGCACTAGGTTTATTAAGACTGGCTAAAGCATATGCTAAAAAAGTTGGCTTAAGTTTCCATGTGGGTTCACAGTGTATGCATCCGATTTCTTATGCTAAAGGAATTCGAGATTTAGGAAATATAATTAAAAAAACTAAAATAATTCCAGACATAATAAATGTTGGTGGAGGATTTCCGTCTATTTATCCAGATTTAAATCCACAACCTCTTGAAAATTACATAAGCGAAATTAAAAAAGCTTTTGACAATTTAAAATTAGAAAATAAACCTGAATTATTGTGTGAGCCAGGAAGAGCACTTGTTGCTGAAAGCGGATCTTCAGTAGTAAGAGTTGTTCTTAGAAAAAAACAAAAGCTTTATATTAACGATGGAACTTATGGTAGCTTATTTGATGCGGGTGTTCTGAACTTCGTACTTCCAACAAGAATGCTGCCTAATGGAAGAATGGCTTCAAAAAAATTAACTGCTTACAGTTTGTATGGTCCAACTTGTGATAGTATAGACTACATGAAAGGTCCGTTTATTTTACCAAATAATTTAAAGGAAGGTGATTATATTGAAGTTGGGCAGCTGGGTGCTTATTCACTAACTTTTAGAACTAAATTTAATGGTTTTTATTCTAATCAAATTTTTGAAGTACAAGATAAACCTTTAATGTCTATGTACGAAAAGGATAACGCCTCCCATTACCTTGTTGCTTAAATGAATAACCCAAAGAATCCGAAGTTGGGTCATAATAAAAAGACCTTTCTAGAAAAACCTGTTGAACATATTGATATTACAACTTTTGATTCAAGAAAAATTATAGAATCTATGGGCAAAATGTCTTTTACTTCAAGAGATACTGCTAAAGCGTCAAATATTTTTAATGAAATGTTGTCTGATAATAATTGTACAATTTTTTTAACTCTCGCAGGTTCTACTTCAGCAGCAGGCTGCATGAAAATATATTCTGATATGATTAAATATAATATGGTTGATGTAATAGTTGCTACTGGAGCTTCAATTATTGATATGGATTTTTTTGAAGCATTAGGCTTTAGACATTATCAAGGATCCCAATTTCAAGATGACACTCAGTTAAGAGAAAACTACATTGATCGAATATATGATACCTATATTGACGAAGAACAGCTTCAAACCTGCGATAAAACTATCTGTGCTATAGCCGATAACCTAGAACCTAAGCCTTATACTTCAAGGGAGTTTATAAGAGAAATCGGAAAATACTTAAAAACTAATGCAAAAAAAAAGGGTTCTTTAATTGAGGCAGCTTATGACAATAAGGTTCCAATATTTTGCCCAGCTTTCACTGATTCTAGCGCTGGATTCGGATTGGTAATGCATCAAGAAAAAAATCCTAAAAAATGTGTAACTATCGATTCCATTAGAGAATTTAGAGAGTTAACAGAAATAAAAATAAAATCTAAATCCTCTGGTCTTTTTATGATTGGTGGCGGAGTTCCAAAAAACTTCGTACAAGACACAGTAGTTTGCGCTGAACTTTTAGGCAAAAATGTTGATATGCATAAATATGCTATACAAATTACTATAGCGGACGTCAGAGACGGTGCTTGTAGCAGTTCTACTCTCAAAGAAGCGAGTTCTTGGGGAAAAGTTGATATTTCAAAAGAACAAATGATTTTTGCTGAAGCAACCAGCGTTCTGCCTCTTATAGCTAGTGATGCCTACCATCGAAATCATTGGAAGGAAAGACAGCGTAAAAGTTTTTCAAACATATTCGGTTAAAAATTGAAATATCTTTCAAATAAAAAGGGATTCCTAGGAATAGATAATAAAAGTAATGTTAAAGAAAAGGTCGTTGTAATACCCTTTGGCCTTGAAAAAACTGTAAGTTATGGTGGTGGAACTAATAAAGGCCCTAGAGAAATAATTAAAGCTTCACATCAGGTAGAGTTGTTTGATGAAGATTTAAACAAAGAACCCCATAAAAATATTGGGATAAAAACTCTGCAACCTTTTCCAATAAAAAAAAGTATCTTAGAGGCTCTTAAACAAATAGAAAATATTAACAAACATTTGTTAAAGAAAAAAAAATTTCCCCTAATTTTAGGAGGAGAACATTCTCTAACTCCAGGTGCAATTAGACCATTCGTGAAAAAATTTGGTAAAATATGTTTGTTACATTTCGATGCTCACGCAGATCTAAGAAATAGTTACAATGGAAATAAATTTTCACATGCATCTGCTATAAGGCGATGTCTAGATAATCCAAACGTAAGCGTAATATCATTCGGGATAAGAAATATTTCTTCAACTGAAATGCTTTTTTTAAACAAAAATAAAAAAAGAATAAGAATTTTTTGGGCTAAAGACAAATTAAAATGGAATTTAAATAAATTTAGAAAAATTATAAGAAATAAAAAAGTATATCTAACTTTTGATGTAGATGGTTTGGACTCTAGTATAATGCCAGCTACAGGGACACCTGAACCAGGAGGCTTGTTTTGGGATGAAACAATGAAAATTATAAAAATTGCAGCACAAATTTCTAATATTGTGGGAGCTGATGTAAATGAACTTTCGCCTATAAAAGGATTTGATTCTTATAATTTTTTAGTTGCAAAACTTGCATATAAAATAATTGCCTACTCTTTTGAATTCAAGAAAAAGTTAGATAGCTAGCAAATCTTTCGTTTGCCATTTAATAGTTACCATAGCGCCGTTTGTTTTAGGGCATTTATCAAATTGGACATTTGCTTTCATTCTTTCGAGCAATGTTTTACCTATGAAAGTTCCTAATCCTAACCCAGATTTAGAGCTAATAATTTTATTTTTTGAACGTATGTAAGGTTCACCTAACACATCTAAAATATCATCTGAAAATCCTGGTCCATCATCACAAACTTTTATTTCAGTAACTTTATCGTTACTTTCTAAAGTAATATCGACGGATGAATTGCTATACTTAACAGCATTGCCTATAAAATTTCTTAATCCGTAGGTTATTTCTAACGTTCTTTCAATTTGTGGGTTATGTTTATTTTTTTCTGCAAGTAAAAATAATTTTTTCTCAGAAATTTCAGTAAACGATCTTATAATTTCATCTAACAATTCTTCGATTTTTATATTTGATAAAAAATTATCCTCTTTAAGTTGATCTTTGGAAAGATCTTTTAAAATATCCGAACATCTTTTAGATTGTGATAAAAGTAAATATACATCTTTTGAATATTTTGGATTACTACCAATTTCTTTTTCTAATTCTCTGGCTATAACGGTAATAGTTGATAAGGGCGTGCCTAAAGAATGAGCGGCTGCGGCTGCCTGTAAACCGATAGATTCTAATTCATGTTCCTTAGCTAAGATCAATTCTAGCCTATTTAAAGCTTCAGTTCGTTTTCTAGATTCAATTCCGAACCTAACTCCAAAATAAGTTAAAAAGATTAATCCTATTATGATAGCAATTGGAACAGCATATAAATAAATATCTGGTACATGAAAATGTAATTCACCAATATGAGGTAAAGGTAAATGATTAATTGTTAATACAATTAAAACTATTATTGTAACAATAGATAAATTTATAGTACTTCTTAAAGTTAAAAAAGTTGATGATACTATAGCTGGAACAATTAACAAAATTATAAAAGGATTTGTTACACCTCCTGTTAAATATAATAATACAGACAATTGGAGGAGATCGTAAAATAAAAAAAATGTTGAAGCAAAATTGTTTAATTGGTTTTTGCCAAACTTAAATTGCAAATAAAAATTAGTTAAAACACCAATAAAAATAATTATGGAACAATAAAAAAAAGGAAGTTCAAATTTAAAAACAAAATAAACAATACTTATTGTTATGTATTGTCCAATTATAGCTATCCATCTTAAAATGACTAAAGTTTTTTTGTCTAATTGGATATTATCCTTCGATGTAAAAAACTCCGAAAACTTCATTCGGAAATTATATATCTAAATTTGAAACTTCTAAAGCGCGATTAATTATAAAATCTTTTCTTGGGGCAACTTCATCACCCATAAGCACCTGGATTAAATCTTGATCTCTTTTTGATTTAGCTTTTGTCTTATTTGAATATCTTACTTGTAATAATGTACGTTGTTCAGGATTCAAAGTTGTCTTCCATAATTCCTCTGGATTCATCTCCCCTAAACCTTTAAACCTTTGAATACTAATTTTACTTTTTTCTTTTTCAATAAATTTGCTAAATTCCTTACTATTTTTTTTAATTGAACCTTTTGTTTTATCTGAAGATTTGATTAAAAAGTTTTCTAACTCCCTATCATCTTTTATATAATAGTTCTTTGATCCTTTGGTAATTTTATAAAGAGGAGGCTGAGCCAAATAGATATGATTTTTTTCTATAAGTTCATTAAAAGGATAATTATTAAACAAGGTTAGCAAGAGCGTTCTTATATGAGATCCATCAACATCAGCATCTGTCATAATAATAACTTTTTCATATCTTAGGTTTTCAATATCAAAATCCTTAGATCCTGTGCCCAGAGCATTAATTAAAGTAACTATTTCATTAGAGGACATCATTTTTGAAAAAGCTTTAGTCTGCAAATCTTGGCCATTGCCGTTTTTAGCTTTAGAACCATTAGTATCGATATAAGTATTTAGTATTTTACCTCTTAAGGGTAGAACCGCCTGAAACTCCCTATTTCTTCCTTGTTTTGCTGATCCTCCTGCTGAATCTCCTTCAACGATAAATAATTCAGTCCCTTCGGCTTTACCAATTTGACAATCCGCAAGTTTACCAGGTAAGCCTGATAATTCTAAAGATCCTTTTCTTCTAACACTTTCACGAGCTTTTCTGGCAACATCTCTTGCAATAGCAGCGTGAACTATTTTTAATAATACTACTTTTTTGATTCCAGGATTTTGATCAAACCAAGTTGACAATTTACCGTTTATTATAGATTCAACAATAAATCTTACCTCTGATGAAACAAGCTTATCCTTCGTTTGTGATGAAAATTTGGGATCAGGTATTTTTATTGACAAAACCCCCGTTAGACCTTCTCTAGTGTCATCACCCGTAAGTGTAATTTTATTCTTTTTTAAAAAATTACCGTCTACAGCATACTTGTTAATTACTCTTGTAAGTGCGCTTCTAAAACCTAACAAGTGTGTTCCACCGTCTTCTTGATGGATATTATTTGTGTACGCAAACATGTCTTCAGAATATCCAGCATTCCACTTTAATGAACATTCCACTTCGACATTATCTTTTGAACCTGAAATATAAATCGGTTTTTTGAATAAACTAAGATCGTTCTTATTAACCAAAGTTGTTTTAGTTTTATCTAAAAACTCAACAAATTCTTGAATACCACCATCGTATTTATTTTTATATTCCTTTTCTTTTTTTCCAGTCCTATCCACTAAAATAATACGTAAACCTTTATTTAAGAAAGCAAGTTCTCTCACTCTTTTTTGTAAGATTGATGAACTGAATTTAGTATCAGAAAATACTTTTCTTGACGGTAAGAAATTTATAAGAGTTCCTGTTTTATTTGTTTTTCCTTTAGCTTTTAAAGGAGATAAAGCTTTTCCATCTTTAAACTCAACAAAATATTCTTTTTTGTTTCTAAATATTTTTAAACTTAATTTTTCAGATAGAGCATTAACTACTGAAACACCAACACCATGAAGTCCACCGGAAACCTTGTATGAGTCGTGATCAAATTTGCCTCCAGCATGAAGTTGTGTCATGATCACCTCTGCTGCTGATTTTTTTTCCCCTTTATGTAAATCTATTGGAATTCCTCTTCCATCATCCTCAACGGAAACGGATTGGTCTGGATTGATTATAACTTTAATATTTTTACAATAGCCAGCTAAAGCCTCATCAATAGAATTATCAACTACCTCATAAACCATTTGATGAAGACCTGTTCCGTCATCAGTATCACCAATATACATTCCTGGTCTCTTTCGTACTGCCTCTAAACCTTTAAGCACTTTTATGGATTCAGCGCTATATTTTGAGTTATCTTGTTGATTTTGCTTGATCATAATAGTGAATTTTTTCTACTTATATTAACATTTTTTTTTAATTAATTAAATCTATAACAAATCTATTGCTTAAATTATCGTTGGTATTGAATGATTACTCATTGAAAAATATAAAAATAATCTATTATTGTCTTTAAACGAAATAAATCAAATTTTCATTGGCATAACTACATGAAAACTATTTTTATCTGAAAAATCTCTAATAAGTACTGGAGAGCCTGGATCTTTTAAATTAATAACTATCAATTCATTTTCAATGTGAGAAATTATATCCATAAGATATCTGCTATTAAAACTTATACTTAAATCGCTAGAATTAAATTTTGCATTAATATTTTCAACACCCTCCCCACTGTTAGGGTTGTTAACTGACAATTGTACAGAATCTTTCGATATAGACATTTTCAAACCTTCTTTATGGTCTGAAGAAACAGTAGTAACTCTCTCTATAGAATTCTTAAACTCGTTTAATTTTATTTTTAAAATCTTATCATTGTCTTTAGGTATAACTTTATTATAATCAGGAAATCTACCATCAATAACTTTAGAAGTTAATATACCTGTATCCATTTCAAATTTAATTTTTGATTTATTATTTGATATTTTTATAGGTTTGTTGCTTTTTTCTAATAAGGAAATTAATTGAAAGATAGTTTTTTTTGGTAAGATAATAGATTCAATATGAGTATTTGAATCAATTTCCAAACTACTAGAGGAAAGTCTGTGACTATCTGTTGATACGCCACATAGAAATGATTTATTTTCTAATTTTGTTTTATGTAGATAAATTCCGTTAAGGTAATGTCTAGTTTCATCATTGGAAATTGAAATTTTTGTCTTGTTTAAAAGTTTAAGTAGTTTTTGAGGAGAAACTTCAAATTTTTTTTCACCAACATCTTCCTCTGATAATGGAAAATTATCCGAAGACAAGCACAATAAATTAAATTTAGAATTTCCAGAGACCAACTTCAACCTATTACTATTTAGTAAAGTCAGTTCAACATTAGCACTAGGTTGCAATTTTCGCAATATATCATAAAGCACACTAGCAGAAGTTGTGGTTGAGCCTTCTTTTTTCACTTCTTTCGGTAACATTTCTTCAAAATAAATTATGTCTAGATCTGTTGCAGTAATTTTAATTTTTGAATCTTTTGCCTCTATCAAAATGTTTGATAGGATTGGCAATGTTGTTTTTTTTTCAATAATCCCATGCGCATGACCTAATGATTTTAGGAAGGTATCTCTATCAATTGTAAATTCCATTTTTAGCTGTTAAAGCAATTTTTTTTTTATTTCGATTACGCTTTGCCTAATCTCATTATCTTTTTTAATTAGCTCATCAATCTTTTTGACAGCATGAATTACGGTAGTATGATCTCGATTAGAAAATTTTCTACCAATATCTGGCAAAGAGTTTGTCGTATATTGTTTAGCTAGATACATGGCTATCTGTCTTGGTCTAGCAAGTGATCGTGGTCTCCTAGGTGATAACAAGTCGTGAATATTTAGATTAAAATGTGAAGCAACTATATTTTGAATAAACTCAACGTTTACTACTTTAATATTGGAATTTACAAAGTCCTTCAAAATTCTTTTACATTCATAGACATTTGGAGATTTTGTGTTAATTTTACTAAAAGCCAAAACTCTATTTAGAGCTCCAATCATTTCCCTGATGTTGGATGTAATTTCAGATGCTAAAAATTCAAAAATTTCATCGCTTAAATTATAATTTTCTTTAAAATTTATTTTAATTTCCTCAAACTTGCTTTTTAATATTTTTATTCTTAAATTTAAGTCAGGTGGTTGAATATCAATTACCAAACCTCCCGACATACGAGATTTGATTCTTTCTTGTATTCTATCAAGATCTGAAGGAGGCCTATCCGACGATATAACAATTTGTGAACCTTTTTCAATTAAAGCATCAAAAGTGTGAAAAAATTCTTCTTGCATGGCTTCTTTTCCACTTGCAAACTGAATATCATCAATAATAAAAATATCAGCCTTCCTAAAAAAATCTTTAAATTTAACCATTTCATTATTTTTTATAGACTTAATAAAATGGTACATAAATCTTTCTGCTGAAACAAACATCACCTTTTTTGAATTTCCAACTTCTAATCCAACAGCATTCAATAGATGAGTTTTTCCCATTCCTACAGCGCTATAAATAAATAGCGGGTTATAGTGAGCAGACTGAATACATATTTTCCTAGCTGCGGTAAACGCTAGCTCATTGCTCTCACCTACCATAAAATTATCAAATCTATTACTCAAATTAAATCGATAATAGTTCAAAAAAGAATTTTCAATTGATGTTACTTGGCCTTTTTTTAAAAAAAGAGATTTATCAGATTTTTCTTGAGTTTCATCAATCAAAAATTCAATTCTCTGAATACTTTTTTTAAATGTTTTTATTATATCCAATATTTTATCTGCGTATCTAGAAACTATCCAATCTCTAACAAATCTAGTGGGGGCAGATAAAATAATATAATGATTAAATTCCTTTTTAAGATTTACATTTTTTATCCAACTTTCATAAATATCATTTCCAAAAGTTTTTTTTAATTTTTCAAGAACCATGTTCCAATTAAGCTGATTCTCTTCTTTTACCAAAAGATCGTTTGAAGGTTGATTTAATAATATTTCTGTCATAAAAAATTTTTTTTAGAATTAAGAAGTTTTAGTTTTTTTTTAATTACTTTGCAATATTTGCAAGTTGTATTACTAAAATTATTTTTATTAGGTTGTATATAAAAATTTTTAAAATTACTTTTTGGTGTATGCAACTTTGAATATGATTTAACTAGATCTGGATTGTTTTTAAAAAATTATTTTTTATTTAGTTTCGTCAGAAACTTGCATCACAAATTTATCAACTCTTAATTGACTAATTCTTGTAAGTTATTTACAAAAAAGCTTAATTTTTTTTTGAATTGTTGATTCTTTTAGTAACTCTAGAGATTTTTCTTGACGCAGTTTTTTTATTAATTACACCGGTTTTGGCTATTTTCATCAATTGTGAGTGGAATTTTGGAAGAAAACTTTTAGCTTTTTTGGTATTCTCTGCAGCAAGATAAGCAGCCATTTCTTTAATAGCAGATTTATATTTACCTTTTCTTATTCTATTTACTGAAGCTTGTTGTTGAGTCCTTTTTGCGCGCCTTATCGCGGATTTAGTAATTGGCATGAAAGTGGTGAATGTATATCTTTTTCATTCATATGGGTCAATAACAATTAATTTTGACAAACGTTACAATAAAAAGAAGATCTATTGGATATTGATATTTTTTTTATTTTTCCTTTGCACGAAATACGAGAACAATTTTTATTTTCTTGTCCATATACATTAAAAAATTGCTGAAAATTGCCACTTTTACCGTATACATTTTTAAAATCTCTAATTGAAGAACCTCCTTGATTGATTGCAATTTTCAAAACTTTTCTAATATTATAAATTAAATTCTTAATACTTTTTCTTTCTAAATTACTACATTGTCTTAGTGGATGAATCTTCGATAAAAATAAAGCCTCATTTACATAAATATTACCAAGTCCACTTACAAAAGTTTGGTCCATTAATAAATTTTTAATATTTTTTTTCCTATTTTTAATAAACTTTTGAACATATTTTATACAAAATAAAACACTAAAGGGTTCAGGGCCAAGTTTTTTTAAATAGGTAATTTCTTTCAATTTGATATTTTCAAATAACTTAAAAAAACCAAATCTTCTTACATCGTTATAAATTAATTCTAAACCATTGTTTAAAATAAAGTGAATATGATTGTGTTTTGCTAATATATCTAAATCATAATAAAAGCTTGTTTTAAACATTTTTTTATCTTTACTTCTAATAATTAAAAACTTTCCACTCATACCCAAATGAGCCAAAAGTAATTTATTTTTAAAATGAAAAATTAAATACTTAGATCTTCTTGAAATTTTTAATATCTTTTCATTGATTAATTTTTTTGGTAACTCATCTGTTATTTTGTATCGCAAATTTTTATTATTAATTTTCACATTTACAATTTTTGCTCCATTTATCTTTTTAAATAAAGATCTTTTTACAATTTCTATTTCTGGGAGTTCTGGCATTTATATACTATATATATTGTGAAAAAACTTAACATATGATCTATTAAATTAAATGAAAACCTACCACAGAAACAATGAAAGAATTGTGACAAAAATCTTTCAAGATGTATTTGACAAATATGACCTGATGAATGATTTAATGTCTTTAGGTATTCATAGACTTTGGAAAAAAAACTTTATCCATTGGCTAAATCCACAAAAAAATACAACATTAATTGACGTGGGTTCTGGTACTGGAGATATAGCAAAATTATATTTAAATAAGATTAATTATAGAGGTTCAGTATGTTGTATAGACGAAAACAAGGGAATGCTTGATTTAAATAAAAAAAGATTTAAAAAAAATGCTAAGGTCAAATGGTTCTGCAATAGTGCGGAAAAACTGCCATTTAAAAATAATCATTTTGACTATTACACAATTAGTTTTGGTATTAGAAATGTCAGTAATATAAATAACGCACTTAAAGAGGCTTATCGCGTTCTTAAACCTGGTGGTAGATTTTTATGCTTAGAATTTTCAAAAGTAAAAAACGAAATTTTAAATAAATTGTATAAAACTTATTCAAAAGCAATACCTCAAATTGGTAAATTCATAGTAGGCAACTCAGAACCATATGAGTATTTAATTAACAGTATTGAAAAATTTCATTCTCAGGAAGAATTTTTCAAACAAATAAAAAAACATAATTTTGTAAACGTATCCTATAGAAATTTAAGCGGTGGAATTGTAGCTATTCATTCAGCTTGGAAAGTATGAGAATGTTTAAAAAATTGTTTATGCTATTTAAAATTGGAAGGAAGTTGTCCACTTCCGGCGCAATTTCATCTATTTATGAAATATACGATCCTCCAATTACAATCAAAATACTTTTTTTCGTAATCGGCTTTAGCTTTAATGGCAAAAAAAATAATAACAATTTGTCCCCAGGAGTAAAATTATGTAATGCACTTCAAGGTATGGGGACTACCTTTATAAAATTGGGACAATTTTTAGCAACCAGACCAGATATAATTGGTGAAGATATTGCAAAAGAATTAGAAAAACTTCAAGACAAATTGCCTCCTTTCCAATTAAAAGAGGCAAAAAATATATTAAGAAAAGAACTTGGAAAAGAAAATTTCGATAAGATTATAAATTTTTCAGATTCAATAGCGGCTGCTTCTATTGCGCAAGTGCACTTTGCTACAATTAGCGATTTTGCCGAAAAAAAAGAAGTTGCAATTAAAATTTTACGACCAAATATAGAAAAAACATTTAACGAGGAATTGGATGCTTTAATGCTGTTAGCTTATATTATTCAAAATCTCATAAGAAAAACAAAGAGATTAAAGTTAATTGAAGTCATACAGCTGCTGCGTGAAATCACAAATATGGAAATGGATCTTAGATTTGAGGCAGCCGCTGCCAATGAACTTTATGAAAATACAACAAATGATGTTGGATTTAAGGTTCCTAAAATTTATTGGAATTACACAAGTAAAAGAGTTCTATGTTTAGACAAAATAAATGGAATTTCAATAAGAGAAATTGAAAATCTAAAATCATTAAATATTGATACAAAAAAACTAGCAAAAGATATCATTCAACATTTTTTAAGACATGCGGTCAGAGATGGTTTCTTTCATGCTGATATGCATCAAGGAAATTTATTTGTTAATAAGGATGGCAGTATTACGGCAGTTGATTTTGGAATAATGGGAAGATTAGATAAAAATAATAGAAAATATTTGGCTGAGATACTTTATGGTTTTATTAAACGAGATTACAAAAAAGTAGCTGAAGTACATTTTTTAGCAGGACTGGTTCCAAAAGAAGTTTCAAAAGATGAATTTGCACAAGCGCTACGTTCAATAGGGGAGCCAATTTTTGGACAATCTGTTAAAAATATATCTGGTGGTAAATTATTAAGTCAACTTTTCGAAATTACTGAAAAATTCAACATGCAAACCCAAATACAGTTATTACTTTTACAAAAAACTATGGTTGTTGTTGAAGGAGTTGCTAGAAAGCTTGATCCTGATACTAATATATGGGACGTATCAAAACCAATATTAGAAAACTGGTTAAAAGAAGTTAAAGACCCAATTAATAAAGCAAGTGAAGTTGTAAATAAGGCTTCTGAAGTACTTAGTAGGTTGCCAGATTTGCCTATTATTATGGACAGAGCAAATGATGTTATGACTCTAATATCAGAAGGTAAATTTAACCCCAACACATTAGCTTATAAAAGTTTAAGAGAAGAAGAATTAAAGTTAGAATTAATGCGTAACAAGATATTAGGAGGAGTTTTAGTACTTGTAATTTTTGTTCTCATAGTATTCAAATAACAAGGTTATGGATAAGTTGTTTAACAACAAAAAAATTATTTTAATTATTGGCGGTGGAATTGCTGCATACAAATCTCTTGATTTAATTCGTTTATTGAAAAAACAAGAGTGCGAAATCAAAGTTGTTCTTACAGAATCTGGGAAAAAATTTGTAACTCCTTTATCAATTGCATCATTATCTCAAAATAAAGTCTATCAAGATATTTTTGATAGTGAAAAAGAAGCCGAAATGGATCACATATTATTATCAAGGTGGTGTGATATAATCTTATTTGCTCCAATCACCGCAAACTCCATTGCAAAACTTGCTTCTGGAAGAGCGGACGACTTAGCATCAACTCTAATATTGGCATCAAACAAACAAATAATATTGGCTCCAGCAATGAATGTTAGAATGTGGCTTCACAAATCTACTCAAAATAATATCAATAAGTTACTAGATTTTGGATATTTGTCCGTAGGACCGTCAACTGGTGAAATGGCGTGTGGAGAATATGGTGAAGGAAAAATGTCAACACCAGAACAAATATATGAGTTTATAAAAGATTATTTTTCTGATCGAAATATTGTAAAAAATAAAAATTTAAAGGCACTTGTCACTGCAGGACCAACAAAAGAATATCTAGATCCTGTTAGATTTATTACAAATAATTCAAGTGGTAAACAAGGATATGAAATTGCTAATTCATTGGCAAAATTTGGTATCGAAACGACACTGATATCTGGTCCATCTACATTAAAAAAACCTGTAAACGTAAATATTATAAAAGTGGAATCTGCCGACCAAATGTATATGGAAACAAGAAAGGCTTTACCTGTAGATATAGCCGTATGTACAGCCGCAGTAACTGACTTTAAGCCAACAAAGTATGAAACAAAAAAAATCAAAAAGAATACGCTAAATTTAAATTTTAAAAGAAATATAGATATCTTGGAATTTTTATCAAAAAATAATTCGCAAAGACCTAAATTAGTAATTGGTTTTGCAGCAGAAACAAACGATATCTTAAAGCTTGCTAAAGAGAAAAAAAATAAAAAATATTGCGACTGGATTATAGCAAACGATGTTTCAAACTCAGAAATTGGATTTAATTCTGAATACAACGCTGTATCAATAATCGATGATAACAAAGTTGAAAAAATTGAAAAAAATCTAAAATCTTATATAGCAAATAAAATAGCTAGAAAAATAATTAATAATTTTATCCAATAGTACACATGGTAAAAATATTAGTTAAGAAGTTTTATAAAAATATCAAACTTCCTGTCTATAAAACTCCTGGATCATCCGGAATGGATCTTGTGGCATACATTAAAAACAAAATAACTATTAATCCAAGTAAAACAGCAACAATTCCGACTGGTATTGCTGTAGCAATTCCAAAAAATTATGAAATACAAATAAGACCAAGATCCGGTCTCGCAGCAAAAAAAGGTATTTCTGTCTTAAATACGCCAGGCACTATTGATTCGGATTATAGAGGTGAAATAAAAATTATCTTAATAAATTTGAGTAAAAAATCATTTGTAGTAAAATCGGGTGACAGGATTGCTCAAATGATTTTATGCCCGATAGCAAAAGGCAAACTTAAAGAGGTTAAAAATCTCCCTAAGACAGCAAGAGGTAAAGAAGGTTTTGGCTCGACAGGGAAATAAAAGAATTTAATGAAATTTACTAAAAAGCAAATAGAAAGATATTCAAGACAAATAATTTTAAAAAAAATTGGTGTAATTGGGCAAAAAAAGCTTTTAAAATCCAGTGTTTTAATCGTTGGAGCAGGAGGCTTGGGTTCACCCATTGCAATCTATTTGGCTGCATTAGGTATAGGTAAAATTGGAATTATTGATAAAGACAATATTGAAATATCTAATCTTAGTCGCCAAATTATTTTTTCAACGAATGACCTAAAAAAGAATAAAGCTTCTACAGCAATTGATAAACTAAGGAAAATTAACCCAGATATACAATTTAAATCTTTTAACAAAAAATTAACTAAAAAAAATATAAATCAAATTGCAAAAGGTTTTGATTTAATAGTGGATGGAAGTGATAACTTTCGAACGCGCTTTTTAATTAATGACTACTGTTTACAAAGTAAAAAAATTCTAGTTTCTGGAGCGATAAGTAAATTTGATGGCCAGGTTTATACATTCAATTTCTCAAAAAAAAAATCTCCTTGTTTAAGATGCTTTATTCCTAGTGCACCAATTAACCTTGATATTGATAATTGTGAATACGAAGGCGTTTTAGGCACGCTAGGAGGTATTATAGGCACTATTCAAGCAAATGAAGTAATAAAGGAAATTCTTGGAATTGGAGATACTCTTTGTGGTTATGTATTAATTATAGATGGCTTAAAACTCACATTTAGAAAGGTAAAACTAAATAAGCGCTCTGATTGTTATTGCAATGAAAAGAAATAATAAAAATTGTTTAATTTTTTTATTTTTACTTTTTTTTATTTTATTTTTTCTTCCAAAATCTTTTGCAAATGAAAGTATAAATTTTTTATCTTTAAAAAAAAATGAAGTTAATTTGCGACAAGGTCCATCTTTTGAATATCCGATTAAATTAATTTATAATAAGAAGTATTTACCCGTAATAATTTTAGATAAATCGGGACCTTGGAGAAAAATTAAAGATTTTGAGAATAATACAGGCTGGGTACATGTGGTGTTACTTTCTAAAAAAAAAGCTGCGATAAATATAAAAAATAATTCTATACTTTTTAAAAAACCTACTATTTATTCAAAACCGATTGCAAAACTTGAAGCTGGAAGATTAGTTTTGATAAAAAAATGTAAGGAAAAATGGTGCAAAATTACTACTGGTAGCTTCAAAGGATGGCTTTTCGAAAGTTCTTTGTGGGGAAAAATTAAATAAAATTTTTAGCTAAAGATTCTTTATTTTTTTTCTTTAATATCCCATCTAAATCTTTTCTTAATCTAGACACGTCAAATTTTATATTTTTTAAT
>Ga0207913_1000215_pt1 | contig 15593 bp, 13 predicted proteins | sample DeeseametaMP2913_FD_184168 | JGI IMG/M metagenome (GOLD analysis project Ga0207913, IMG submission 184168) | Marine microbial communities from the Deep Atlantic Ocean - MP2913 (SPAdes) | ecosystem: Environmental > Aquatic > Marine > Oceanic | place: West of Santa Cruz de la Palma, Atlantic Ocean...
CAATAGTGTACTTTCCTCTAAAGTTTTTGCTTTTTTTACTGGTTATGTCGATGCTAGTAACTGACATGTGGTGGTAGCCAAGATGAAACTCAATTGTGTTCCAGAAAGGTAGTCCAATTTGCAAAAATGCTTCTGACACGGAAGTTTTCAAGTCACTATTATCTGGGTCGATTTTATTGCCTTCGTAGGTTTCAACAATTGTTGTTTTCGTCTCCATCCCTGTGTTTAGGTTATCTGCACCGTAACCAAAACCCACAGTAATTGTAACAACGGGAAATGGAACGTTGTAGAAAAGATTTATAGTCTTGATTGTAGTCGTTGTTTCCAGGGAGACAGTATCAGAGGAGTCTGTTATGGTTTCTTTATCTTTAAAGCTGACAGATGAATATCCAATATTTGGGATAAAAGGTGCAGGATGTGAAATTCCGACAGAGCCCCCAGATACTTTACCGGGGGCAGCAGAATAACCGATGCCATAATCAACGTTTATACCAATGAACTGTGCATTAGCAGTGCTTGACAGGCTGATCAGACCTACAAGAAAAGAACCTGAAAGACACAGTTTGCGGAAATATTTTGTCCTGTTTAACATGCAGAGCAGATCACTTATTTAGAAACCAAATGCTATACCAATTCCAGCCACAGTACCACCCACGTCGTACTCAGTTCCTTTGGCCGTGCCTCCAGAAGCCGCGTTAGTTTTTATTTTTGATGAAACTCTGCGTAAGCTGAGATGCGCATCAAAGAATGGCAAAATTGGTATACCCACGCTGGTATACCACTGGGTTGCACTCCCTTTATCAAATGTTGAACAACTTCCACACTGTAGCTCAGTTGAGCCCATTCCTAATCCAAGTGTCAGGTTGACGATAGGAATAGGAAGCTGATAGAAAATATCATACATTGAAGTTGCTAATTTTTGAGTCGTCCCTTTAATTTTAGTTTTATAACTTTCGATCCCTACTCCAACCATTATCGGTAGTTTGGCAGCAAGGAAAAAACCACTTACTCCATCCGACTCAACTTTTGTATTGGCAAACGAATGCGAAAACGGGACTCCAGCGCTTACAGAAAAAAGTTCTGCAAATGCCGAAGTGCTGTAAATAAGCAAGCTGGCTGCTGCAAAAGCAGTTAAAATAGTTTTTTTCATGATATCTCCTAATCAGATGTTAACATTTTGCACGAGTCAGAGTCTACACCAATAGGAAACTTTATACCAAGGAAATAACCACTTGATCCATCAGTTTCTATTTTACTTCCATCTTCGTTATTTTCTGAAAATTTGTGTTCCTGAGGTATTCCAAGACTTATTGTAAGGGGAGCTGCAAATATTGGGGAGCTGGAAAGCAGCAAGCTGGTTGCTGTAAATGCAGTTAAAATAATTTTCTTCATATTTTTTCTCCTAATCAGAGGTTATCAATTCAGAAGAGTCAGATTCCTCAGTGGTGCTTTTCCATTCGTCAAATTTACCAAGAGGTCTGGTGAATGTGAACTGAAAAGGTTCAGCCACCAGCGCATCCCAGGCGTCTCCGGTACTTCCGGAGCTCAGGGCAAATGGTAAGGCCACGATGAAAAAGGCAGTTCCAACCATCGCAAGTCCTAAACTAAGGATTCGAATTGGAACATCAATTATCATTGCAAATGCTGCTGGCCGCTCCTCTGGAAGTACGCCTGAAACATTTCCCGCAGATAATGCAAAAAACAGGCAAGCAATGGTTATTATTTTAAAAAAATTTGCACGGTTCATGGAATTTCACTATCAGAATAATTTTTCTAAGTCAAAATATAAATTCACCAATTACCGGTGCATGATCGGAAGGCCGGTCTTGTTCTCGTGCTCCTCTATCGATTATGCATGCTTGGCATGAGGATGTCAAAACAGAATTTCCCAGGATATAGTCAATCCGCATTCCTTCATCACGTTCAAAACCCATGGTTCTAAAATCCCACCACGAAAATTGTCCGGGCCGTGTATCAAATTTGCGAAAAAGGTCATCCAAACCAAGATCTGTAAGTTTTGCCAGAAGCTCGTGTTCCTTTGGATGAAAGCTCACTTTATTTTGCATTGCCTCCGGATTGGTGACATCTTCGGCTTTTGGAGCAATATTGAAGTCACCCATTATCGCTAACAGCCCATCAGCAAAATTTTCTGTCTTTATTTCCTGAATCAATTCTTCAAAAAAAGTAAGTTTGTATATAAATTTTTCTGATTCTGTGTTTTGTCCCTGGGGTACATATACATTGATAACCCTCACTCCAGAAACGGTTCCCGCAATCAGGCGTGCATTGTCTTGATCGTAGCCGTTGCGAAAACCAGTCTTGACATCCTCAATTGGATGTTTAGATAAAATGGCTACACCGTTATACGATTTTTGTCCGTAAAATGCACATTCGTATCCGGACTGCCGAAGTTCCAAAACCGGGAACAATTGATCTTCAACTTTTGTTTCCTGGAGGCAGACGACATCCGGATTGTGCTCCTCAAGCCATTCTAAAAGCAGTGGCAGACGTGTCCGGATAGAATTAACATTCCAGGTTGCAAGCTTCCACAAATTCCGGAAGGTTGAGGTATTAAGATAAATCCTGTCATCCGGCAGCAAACAGGCACTGTTGCTGTATTGAACTATTTCCGCTTCATCCAGAATCCCGTTCCAGTTTCGCTCAACACGGATGCTTCCGCCGCGCCAAAAACGGTAGATTTGCTCAACCAATTTTTCAGAAGCAGGGCTCGACTGACGAAGTTCTGAAAACGGAACGCCATCCTGCTGAAGTTTTTTATTGAGCGGATCAGGAATCAAGGTTCCGAAACTCTCCTGAGAAATCATTAATCCTGGGCAAGAGACTGGAGAAGTTCAGCATTCTCCTGAATTTGCAGGCGGCGTTTTTTCAAGTTTCTCTTATTTGGACGACTGCTTGCGTGTCTTTTTGTTGCAGTTTTTTGTTTAGGTGACATTTTGTATTCCTGTTATTTGAGATTAAATCATCTTGTTCTGATTGAAAATAATCGGTATGGTTTAAGTCTTGTACGTTTGAAAATAGCAAAATAATTATAATAATGCGAGCTAAATATAAATCGATAAATTCTTCCATTTAAGGAAATGAGATGAGCAGCAAAAAACAAAAAATAGAAAATCCCAAAAAAGAGACTGGACCGCAATTTCATAAATTAATGGAAATGCCAGTTACTGCTCGACTCGTTTTAGGCGAATGCAATCTGGAAATTGAAGAAATACTCAGACTTGGACAAGGTTCCATGCTGGTGCTGGACACAAACGTGAAGGAAAATTTGAAGCTTTATATCAATGATGAAGAAATTGCAAAAGCAAAATCTGTAACAATAGGTGATAATCTTGGTGCAAAAATAACAGAGATTTCTTCAACAGAAAAACGACTCAAAGATCTGACCGATCTGGAATAAAGGTGATGCTTCAGTGAAATTTCTTTTGATCCAATTACGAAGGATTGGTGATGTATTAATGACAACCCCTTCAATCAGGCTGCTTCGTGAGTCTTTTCCTGAGGCACATTTTACATTTTTGACAGAGCCACCTTTTGATCAGGTTTTGAGGGAGAATCCTTATTTGGATGAAATTCTGCTTTTCCGAAAGACAGAAACTCTCCGAGAAACACTAATATTTTTCCGGACTATCCGTCATCATCAATTTGATACAGTGATTGATTTTTTCGGAAATCCAAGGAGTGCCTTAATTACCCGTTTTTCAGGAGCACCGATTCGGATTGGTTTTGATTTTCGCGGAAGGAGCTTGGCCTATACCCATCCAGTCAAGATTTCAACAGAGATAACTTATGCTGCTCAGGATAAAGCACAATTGCTGAAACCGCTTGGAATTTCTGCAGAAGATTTTGGACTGGATTTTTTTACAGCAGAAAAAGATCAGAATTATGCAGATGATCTTTTTGAGAAAATGGGTATAAAAAACAAAGATTTTGTGGTTTCTTTGTCTCCGGTTTCACGTCAACCATACAAAGTTTGGCCTGCAGAAAGATTTGCTCTGATTGCCGACTGGCTGATAAAAACCTACAATGCAAAAGTATTTTTTCTGTTTGGTCCGGGAGAATTGCATTTTATTGATTCGGTTAGGAAAGCGATGACTCAGACGGCACTTCCGGACTATGCTGTCCCGACGCTTACTGAGACTCTTGCCATTTTGAACAAAGTAGATTTGCATCTTGGCAATGACAATGGTCCAAGACACTTTGCTGTTGCAGGCGGAACGCCAACGTTGACAATTTTCGGCAGACCATGGGCCGCAAACTGGACTCCACCTCAACAAACACTGCACCGCACTCTGGAGTATGATCCAGGCTGCAAAAATAAATGCGTCTATCCAAAATGCAATTTGGAGTGTCTTGACGGTGTAACTGTTGAAGCAGTTCAGAATGAATTGGAGAATATGATGAAAAATATCAGATAAAGGAGTTGTATGGTTTTCATGTTTGACACAGAGAAAATGCTGGAACAGCAGCTGAAAGAGGTTGAGCAGTGGCACGAAGAACTGCCTCAAGAAAGTTCTTCTGAATCAGTTGATTTTCCGGCTTTGGTCTCAACACAGCACCAGGTCAATTTTGAGTTATGGCACCAGGAAGATCTAGCTCGTGATCCGGAGGTTTCGGATACTAAAATTGCTGCAGTCAAACGCGCGATTGATGTTTTGAATCAGCGCCGGAATGACCTGATCGAACAGCTGGACCAGTTTCTGGTGAATGTCATGGGCAGTAAAAAAGTGAAAAACAGCGCTGATTTGGAACTGAACAGTGAAACTCCAGGCAGCATAATTGACCGCCTTTCCATCAATGCACTTAAAATATTTCATATGGATGAAGAAATTCAGCGTGAGGATGCTGCAGAAAGTCATCGAATAAAATGTTCCGGTAAACTCTCTGTTCTGCAGGAACAGCGTCAAGATTTGGGGCAATGTCTCGTTAAACTGCTTGCTGATTTAAGTACAGGAAAAAAGCGGCTGAAAGTTTATCAGCAATTGAAAATGTATAACGATGAAAGTTTAAATCCCGTGCTTTATCAGAAAGTCGAATCAAAGTGAACAGGCACTAAAATGGGTCCAAAGGGAATTTTTCTTGCTTTCATAATTGTCTGTGCAATCTATTTATGGAGGAAGTACCGCAAAAAAGAGCCAACCAAATCATCCAGATGGGTGAATTGGGTGCTTGGAGGTATTGCGGTTTATTATGGAATATCTGCCGTAATTATGTTTTTAGACAAAGGCTAAGAAGGTAGATCAGGAACAGATTAGCCGGCAACGCTGGATTTTTACTCAATTCTGAAAGTGGCCGGATGAATGATTGATCAAGTTGTGGAATAAAAATGGGTCTTGTATTGATTGGAATGCTGGTGGCTTCTATGGTGCTTTTGGGACTGTGGCAGAGGCGCAGAGCAAAAAAGCGTTTCCTGGAAGCAAAACGCAAACTCAGGGAACTTGACTCAATGCCCGAATCAGACAATAATGAGGGGTAGTTTTGTAGGGGATGAGAATTAGACAGCTATTTGACCGCCTTGCTGCATGGCCTGTTGTACAAGAATTGCCACAGCTTTAGGCCGCGAGAGGTTCTTTTCAGAGGCAAAGCTGTCCAACTGCTTTAAAACGGACTCAGGAAGTCCTAATAGAATTTTTTTGACAGGCTCGTTATATTCTTTTTTTCTTCCTGCCCCCTCCCGGAAGCCTCCTCTTGCCATAATAACCTACTTCAACTCGTTGGATTTAAAAAACTCAAGAAATTACTTATTTTGCCGATACTATTAGTACATCTTTCAAGATGTATGCAAGAGTTTCATGAAACAGGTTTTAAAACTGTTTTAATTACTGATTTTAACTGACTAAATCCGGGAGAACCAGATGAATACAAACAAAAAAATTCTTTATCCTTTTCGTCAAATAGCCATTCGCACGCGCTGTTTGCACCGCTTAAATCCTCAGGAACTCATGATCCGCAGAGGACAATGAATTCCAGGATTAACGGGAGGAAATGTCCTCCCGTAGTCCCTGTCATTTTCTTCATACAGTCCTTTTTCCTACCCTCCTTTTTGTTATTTAATCTTCGTATTCTTTGCTAAAAAGCCAACTTTGTTCAGGATCAGTCCGTAAATTTTGCCTCTCCCGCAAAAATGTGGAATGATAGATTGTGACAGTTGTAAACAAATCGGACCTGAAAAAAATTCGGCATAATGTACAAAATTCTGATTACCGGTTCAATCCACCAAATTGGTTTGGAAATCCTGCGTAAAGAAAAAGATATTGAAATCCAGTATGCTCCGGATCTTGCTTTTGCTGAAATATTTAAAATAATAGCACCGTTTCACTGTATTCTCAGCCGCTCGGAAACACCGGTAACCAGGGAATTGATTGACGAGGCGCCAAACCTGAAAGTTATTGCCCGTGCTGCAGTCGGAATAGGAAATATTGATGTAAATTATGCCACAGAAAAAGGGATTCTTGTCATCAATACACCAGGCAAAAACACAAATTCTGCTGCAGAACTTACGATAGGACTGCTTCTCTCTGCAATTAGAAAAATTATTCCTGCTCACAGCCACATGAGTAAGCTCAAGTGGGACCGACATATTTTTACCGGTATGGAACTGCTCGGAAAAACGATTGGAATAATCGGTCTAGGAAATGTCGGACATCGTGTGGCACGTTACGCAAAAGCCTTTGAAATGGAAGTGCTGGCTTATGATCCTTATATTGCCGAAGAAGTGTTTGAGCGTTATCATGCGGAAAAATGCACCCTGGAGGAACTGATTTCCTCTGCTGATATAATAACGCTGCATGTACCAAAAACGGAGGAAACTACTGGAATGATTGGTGCTGAAGAGTTAAGTCGAATGAAATCCGGAGTGGTGATTTTGAACACAGCTCGGGGCGGAATTATCCAAGAAAAGCCATTGTTGGAAGAATTAAAATCAGGCAGGGTTGCCGCAGCCGGAATTGATACATGGGAAGTGGAGCCGCCAAAACATAATCCTTTTCGGGATCTGCCCCAGGTGGTGATGTCTCCTCATGTTGGCGCCTCTACCACAGAGGCTCAAAAAAGAATTGCGGAATCAATTGCGACCCAGACTCCACGGGCCCTCCGCGGAGAAGTAGTAGACTATCCTGTGAATATGCCGAGCGTTCAGGTTTTAAGCAGAGGTCCTGTATCTTCTTATACCTCGCTTGCAGAAAAACTGGGTGTGTTTTCTTCGCAATATATTGAATTTACTCCAACTAATTTAGAAATTATTTACCGCGGCAAATTAGCAAGGCATGATGGAACTCTCCTGAGACTCTGTTTTCTGAAGGGTTTGCTGCAGAGTAAGCAGGATTATGTGAGTTATGTTAACGCGGATCAGCAGGCTGAAAATGTTGGTCTGCATATCGAAGAAAAAGATGATCCGGGCTTTACCGATTATGAAAGCGCCTTAAAATGCACACTTTTCGCATCCGGCAGACAGTTTGCTATTGGCGGAGTTGTTTTTAGCGGGCCCCATCCGCGAATTACTTTGATCAATAGTTTTGTCTGCGAATTTGAGGTGGAAGGAACAATATTGGCAACCACTAATCAGGATCGTCCTGGAATGGTGGGGGTACTGGGAACCTGTTTAGGTAAAAATGGCGTCAATATAGACCAGTTTCAACTGTCAAGAAATACCCGTGGCGGTGAAGCCCTGTCACTGATTCGAGTTGATGATGACCTGCCGGATTCAGTAGTTGAAGAAATCCGAAAGCAGGAAGGAATCACATCCGTTTGTAAAATCGTTTTGTAATGAATTCCAGGCAATTTTAATGCAGACGTCCTGTGGTGTCTGTCTGGAACTAATTTGAATTGAAAGAAAGAAAATGCGTTATCTAAAACCTTTGATGGATCAAAATTTTCTGGAATATGCGTCCTATGTGATTAAGGATCGCGCAATTCCAGATATTGTAGATGGTCTAAAACCGGTGCAGCGTAGAATTATGCACACAATGAAGGAGATGGATGATGGAAAATTCTGCAAGGTTGCAAATATTGTAGGCGATACGATGAAGCTGCATCCACACGGAGACGCATCCATTGGTTCAGCACTGGTCGTGATGGCTAACAAAGAATATTTTATTGAAAAACAGGGTAATTTTGGAAATTTACTGACTGGTGATCCTGCCTCTGCTCCAAGATACATTGAGGCCCGCCTTACTCCACTGGCCAAGGAAGCTCTCTTTAATTCTGAGTTGACTGAATATATTGACAGTTACGATGCAAGAAATAAGGAGCCTGTTGTACTGCCCTCTAAACTACCGGTATCTATTCTGTTTGGTGCAGAAGGAATTGCGGTGGGCATGTCTACTCGAATTTTACCGCATAATTTCAATGAAGTTATCAAAGCACAAATTGCTTTTCTGAAGAACCGGCCCTTCAAGCTGTTACCGGATTTTTTTAACGGGGGCCTGCTGGATGCCGGACAATATGAAGACGGAAATGGTAAGGTTCGGGTTCGTGCCCGCATCGAAATTACTGATGAAAAAATCTTAACTGTACGGGAATTGCCGTTTGGAGTGACGACTGAATCTTTGATACAGTCCGTTCAGGATGCAGTGAACAAGGGAAAATTCAAATTATCCTCAATCAACGACTTTACTGCGGAAAAAGTTGAAATTGAATTGAAGGCAACAAGAGGAATGGCTGCAGAAAAACTGCTGAAACTGCTCTTTGCTTTCACTCAGTGCGAAGTCTCCATTTCAGTCAATTTGCTGCTTATTCAAGAGAATCAGCCGGCTCAGCTGACTGTCAGTGAAGTACTGCGGTACAATACTCTAAGGCTGAAAGATTTGCTAAAGCAGGAATTGCTGCTGTCTCTTGAGCAGGCCAGACGGAAATGGCACCTCCGTAGAATGGAAATGTATTTCATTGGTGAGAAAATATATCAGAAACTGGAGGCTTGTGATTCTTACAAAGAAGCTCTTGAAGTTGTTGGAAAAGCTCTGCTTCAAATTGAATCAGTCCTGCACTTTCCGATTGTGCAGGATGATATCGAAAAATTACTGTCACTGCAGATCAAACGTATTTCCCGCTATGATCAGAAGGAAGGCCAGAAGGAGCTTGATAAACTTAAAGTTACAATCAGTTCATTGAATAAATCATTGAGGGATATTACAAGCTACACAATTACTTACCTGGAAAAAATCAAGGATAAATATGGATCGGATTATCCGCGACGTACCAAAATCAAAATATTTGACGAAATCCGTGTTCAGGATGTGGCAGAAAAACAAAAAGTTTGCTGGGACCGCAAAGAAGGTTTTCTGGGAATGAATGTAAAGTCCGGTACTACTTCGTTTTATTGTTCTGCCTACGACAAAATAGTGTTTATCCGCAAAGACGGTTCCTATCAGGTTATCCGTGTTCCGGAAAAACAATTTATAGGCAAGGATGTTATCTTCGTGGAGAAACTGAACGCCAAGACGGTTCACAATGTGATTTATTGGGAGGGTGCAAGTCGGGTATGTTATGCAAAACGATTCCGGGTTGAAAAGTTTATTCTTGACCGGGAATATAATTTGTTTACCAGAAAAAAGGGTGCAAAAATTTTACACTTGAGCCAGGGAGAAGGGATAATACTTGAAATTTTCTTCGTACCTGCACCCAGAATTAGAAAATCCAAAGACATTTATATTCTTGATGATTTGGCAATTAAAGGGATTCAGGCCAGGGGCAACAAGGTTTCCAGTAAATCGGTACAGAGCGTGAAAGTGACTACTGTCATGCCGGAACAAGCACAACAGCCGTCTTTACCGGAAGATACAGAAAATTAATGGATTGCATTTAATTGTAAAATGCTTTAGTATCAAAGCTCTGAGATTTAGTTTGAACAATTTGTTTAGAAAAAACCGTCATGTCAACGAAATGCCAGATTTGCGGAAAAACTCCGGCAAATGGAAATCGGGTAAGTCACGCAAACAACAGGACAAAACGCCGCTGGATGCCTAATTTGCAAACCGTGCGAATCCGTCAGGCAAATGGAAATCGTAAAAAAACTCGAGTTTGTACTCAGTGTATCCGCACCGGAAAAACGATTGCTGCTTAAGCTGCCGACCTTACAATCTGCCGGCATACATTCAAAACGCCGGCTGTTTGCCTGCCTCTTAACTTCACTGTTTTCATGCTTTTAAAGGATTGTACCCAAATCTACACTTTGGGACCGCAGGGTACTTTTAGTGATGAAGCCGCCCAAAAAGTCCTCAAAACGGGAGTCCGTGTTACCTATACCGGTACCTTTGCTGAAGCACTTGCAAAGGTGACGGAGGATTTGGGTTCTGCGGCAGTGGTTCCGGTTGAAAATTCTGTTGCGGGTACAGTGGCACAGGTTCAGGACTCTCTGGTCAGCAATGACCTGATTATTCTTGGTGAAATCAACTTACTGATAGAATATTCTTTGCTGGCCAATGCAGAACTGGATCAGATTGAGGTTTGTTTTGCTCATCCGCAGGCACTTGAACAAAGCAGTGGATTTATCACAAAAAACCTGGGTAAAGCACAAAACCACTTCACCAGAAGTAATGTTGATTCTGGAATTCGGTTTCTGGAAGCAGTTGATTCCGGAAATAAACCTGTAGCGGCGATCGTTCCGGCTACTTTTGCGCAAGAGAATTCCAAATGGAGAAAAGCTTCAGCAATCCAGGACTATCAAAATAATACTACCCGCTTTCTGGTAGTCCGTTCCCGTAAATCAGATGAGCAGCTTGATTATTCCCGCAAAAAAACGTCTCTCCTTGTTGAGTTTCTGGATGATCGTTCGGGCTTGCTTTATCAACTGCTGAGTGTTTTCAATCTATTTAATATCAACCTGTGCCGTTTGGAATCCAGGCCGGCAAAGGACACACCATGGGCCTACGTCTTTTATGTTGATTTCTACAATTCTGCTGACACAGAGGCTTGTCTTGAGGTGTTCAGCGTATCAAATTTTCGTTACAAAGTACTTGGAAGTTATGATTTAATCAGCTGATTGGCATACCAGATGCGTTACTGGAACAGAATAATATTTTTTATGAATTTTCATCCGCACATATATTGTCAAAACCAGAGCAGGTTATGTTTTTTTTGAGAAATATCTTTCAGAAAGCAGGAATATTTTTAGGTATCACTTCAGGCTGGTTGCTCCTTTGTGGTATTGACAGAAGTCCAAAACAGGCAAATTTTGGACTTAAGGATCTGCAGACAAAAAATATGCTGCAGTCTATGCCTCCCCTCTCAGAAATTCCTTTAAGTTTTTATCTCCTTACCTCAGCTTTTATTGCTTCAGTAGTTAGTGCTATTCTACTGGTACGATTTCTTCACAAAAAGAAAATCAGGGAAGGACTGGAAAAAATTGCGGAAGATCAGGCTCAATTGTCAGTGGATTCTGAATTTGAAGCCAGACAGGTGGATGATGAGGAGCGTGAATTTATAAAAATAATGTGCAACTCAAAGGATCCAGTAACATTGTTGCCAGTCATAATGTCTACAAAAGTATTTGAAAAGACTGCAGAAGACTATAAAAAATCCAGTAAATTTTCAAAATCAGATTTGGAAAAAATATTTTTACTGCGAAAAAGTTTGCAGTTCACATTTAAAAACACGGGAGTTGAATTTACATGCTCACAAATGCTTGAACCCGGAACACATTTGGAATGTGTGATTCACCACAAGGGAAAAAATGTAGTTTTCACGACTTCCATTCTTGACTCTACTGAGAAGCAGCTGCTGATAAAACCACCGAGAGTTAATAAGCGCCCTGCCAATATGAAACAATTTTCTGAATTATTCTGCAATTTACGACGCGGAAAAGATGCAGATTATGAGTTCAAGTTTAAAATAATAGGGCAGTTGTCGAAAGATCTCAACGCTGTTATTCTGAGCCACACCAGAAATATCAAGAGATTGCAGATTCGCATTTCCGAACGTCTGCCGATGGATTTGGAGATGGACTTTCTGCTGGTTACTGCAGTAAATTATGAAATGATGCAGGGTTTTGATGTAGGGAATCTGCAACAATATGCTCTTTCCGGAATTATAAAAGACATGAGTGCCGGAGGAATAAAGGTCCAGATAGGCGAGTTGCCGGCCCAGGGGATCAACAAGGGAGACATTTTTCTTTTTCATCTACCGAATGCAAGTTTACGCGGCAACCTGGCTGCAACCGTTCTTGATGTGTTATCAAGGCGCGGTCGTAATGAAATTCACTTTGCTTTCCGTGACACTGATATTCTGACACATATGAAACTCAATCAATATCTGCATCGGAAAAAAGTAAATATGGAGGCTGCCTGATTGGAAAAATTTTGCTGACAAAATGTTTCGAAAAATATTTTATGGAATCAGCCTTTTAGCTTTACTGGTAATTGCAGGCGGTTATGGTTTTTTAAGAACAAAATTACCTCAGCGTTCAGGTGAAATAAAACTTTCCGGCCTAAAAAGCAAAGTTGATGTTGTCTTTGACAAGTGGGGAATTCCGCATATTGAGGCAGCAAACGAGCAGGATGCCTATCATGCTTTAGGTTATCTGAATGCACAGGATCGGATTTTTCAGCTGGAATTGATGGTCCGTGTTGCTCATGGCAGGCTTTCAGAAATGCTGGGTGAAGCGACCCTCGACGTAGATCGCTATTTCCGTACTCTGGGCATCCAGCGCTTTGCCAAAAAATATGCTGCAGAACATTTCAGGAATAATCCTCCAAAAATTCAAAAAGCCCTTAAAGCCTACCTTTCCGGTCTGAACAGCTTTGTTGCTTCCGGACCAACTCCGATTGAATTCACGCTGTTAGGTATTCCAAAACGTGAATACAGCCTTGTGGATCTGGTCAGCATTTCTGCATACATGTCCTACACATTCACCAATGCAGTCCGGCAGGATCCGCTGGTTTCTTATATTCATAAAAAACTTGGCAGCAACTACCTCAAGGACCTGGCCATCTACTGGCCAGAAGGTGATACACAGATTAAAGTTTCAAAAAAAGATGCAGCAGAAGATCTGGAGTTGGCAGCACTTTTTGCAGAAATGGATAATCTGCTGGATCTGATACCTCCGTTTTTCGGCAGCAACTCCTGGGTTGTTTCCGGTTCACGTACCAAATCCGGTAAAGTTATTTTAGCCAATGATCCCCACATTGGTTATGCAGCACCGGCAACCTGGTATGAAGCTCACCTGAAAACTCCTGATTGGGAACTCTACGGACATCACTTGGCAGGAATCCCCTTTGCGATTCTGGGCCACAACCACCGCATGGCCTGGGGTGTCACCATGCTGCAGAATGATGATCTGGATTATTATCGTGAGCAGGCGAATCCTGAAAATCCGGACCAGGTCCGGTTCGGTAATCACTGGGAGGATCTGAAAATTATAGAAGAAACAATTTCCGTCAAGGGAAAAGTAGATGTTCCTCTGCGGATAAGGATTTCAAGACATGGTCCCATCATCAATGATGTGCTGGAATCTGTCGGAAAAACAGAGAGCCAACCGGTTGCACTGGCCTGGCAGATGCTGAGCAATTTTGAAAATTCAACGGAGCAGGTTTTTTATGAACTGAGTCACTCAGAAAGCCTTGCGGATACACAAGCTGCAGTCAGCAAACTCCATGCGCCCGGTTTGAATATCAACTATGGAGATGCAGAAGGAAATATCGCCTGGTGGGCAGCAGCACGTTTACTGATTCGTCCCTCACATGTGAATTCTTTTATTATCCTGGATGGAGCGGGCGGCAGGGATGAAGTCCTGGGATACCGGGATTTCTCCGCAAATCCCCAGGCAGTTAATCCAAGGTCCGGTATAGTATTCAACGGCAATAATCAGCCGGGGGACGTGGGAAATGGTCTTGAACCGGGTTATTATGCACCGGAAGAAAGGGCACATCGAATGAGTCAGCTGCTTGATCCAGATAAATTTGATTGGACAGCAGCAGACATGCGGCAGATTCAACTGGATACGAAACATCCACGGATCAGTAATTTTCGTCAGCACTTTATGAAAGTGATTTCAGAATCTTCCGTACGCAGCGAAGTATTCCGTCAGGCTGCAGAAGTATTTAAAAACTGGGAGGGAGTGCATGAAAAAAATGCTCTAGGACCGACTATTTTTCACCGACTCTTTTATCATTTGAGTATCAGTATTTTTGCAGATGAAATTGAAGAAAAGGGAACTCTCGTTCTACTCAATTCTTCTCTGATTGATAAAAGCATGCCGTTGCTGCTGAACAATCCGCAATCTCCCTGGTGGGACAATCTGCAAACACCGGACAAGCTTGAAAATCAACAGGAGATACTGCAGACGGCCTGGGTTAATGCAGTGCAGAGTCTGGAAGAAGATTATGGTCCAGATGTGAACACCTGGAATTGGGGCAGGATTCACACACTGGAAATTCAGCATTTGCTGGGACGTAAAAAACCGCTGAATTTAATATTTAATATCGGTCCTTTTGCTGTTCCCGGAAGCAAAGGAGTGATTAACCAGATTCGACACAAATATGGACCAAAAGAACTGAAAGTCAGTTCCGGCCCCTCAACTCGCCGTGTGATAGATTTTGGAGATGCTGAAAATTCAACTGGAATAAGTCCAACCGGACAGTCCGGATATTTTTTTGATCAGCATTACCAGGATCAAACCCCTCTCTACCTTGCCGGAAAATCACGCAGACAAATTATCAATCTCGATAGGATTCCGGGAAATAAAAATTCACAATTGGTTTTTCTTCCCTGACACGGTATTTTTGCCATTCGGGAACCAAACAGATTCGCAGCTTCATTAGTAAAATTTCTTGAGAAAAAGTTTTAACTGACATAGAGATGGATACATTTGCCATAGACAATTTGCCGCCGGTTGAAAAGTGGCCGGAGTTCAGTAATTTGGCAGAACTGGATTATCCGGAAAAACGGAACTGTGGATCTGCTGCTTTCTGCCATAAAAAAATACCAGGCAAGCATCGTTTTTATCTCACCAACCGCATCTCGTTTTTTGCTTTCTAAACTGAAGGACGGCAATTTGTCTTCAGTTAGAACCTGTGTTTCTGCAGGAGAAACATTGCCTAAACCAACCTGGGACTCCTGGAAAGAAAAAACCGGACTTGAAATTCTGGACGGCATTGGCTCCACTGAATTGCTGCACATTTTCATCAGTTCCAGTGCAGATGATATTCGTCCTGGAGCAACCGGTAAACCTGTAAACGGTTATCAGGCAAAAGTTGTGGATGAAACAGGAAATGAAGTTCCTCCCGGAACAACCGGAAAACTTGCAGTAAAGAGTCCGACCGGATGTCGTTATCTGGCAGATGAGCGGCAGAAATATTATGTCCAGAACGACTGGAACCTTACTGGTGATGCCTACAAGATGGGCGAAGACGGCTATTTTTGGTTTCAGGCAAGAACGGATGACATGATCATTTCATCCGGATACAACATTGCAGGACCGGAGGTTGATGCCGCCTTGATGACCCATGAATCAGTGATGGAATGTGCGGTAATAGGCATTCCGGATGAGCGACGGGGAAGCCTTGTCAAGGCTTTGGTTGTACTGAAGGAAGGATTTTCTGCAGATGAACTGCTTGCAAAAGAACTGCAGGATTTCGTCAAAA
>Ga0207913_1000217_pt1 | contig 15498 bp, 11 predicted proteins | sample DeeseametaMP2913_FD_184168 | JGI IMG/M metagenome (GOLD analysis project Ga0207913, IMG submission 184168) | Marine microbial communities from the Deep Atlantic Ocean - MP2913 (SPAdes) | ecosystem: Environmental > Aquatic > Marine > Oceanic | place: West of Santa Cruz de la Palma, Atlantic Ocean...
CGAGATTACTACAAACACCAATACGGTTGATTATTATTTGATCATCGTTGATTATTATCAATTAACGGTTGAATGTTGATTGTGTCAGCTGAAAACTGTCCAAATCATGCCATTGATTCTTGAAGATGCTTTACTTTCTGCAGCCGACGGCCTGGTTCAGTCCGGAAGTAAAATCTGGTTCCATTTTCAAAAATATCCCTGGGATCTTGCCTGCCCGGAACAAAATCCTGGTGTTGGAGAACATCGAAGACACATAGAAACCCGCCTGACTCAAGGGTTACCTGACCCAAAATTAGCCCATGTCCTTTCCGGAACTTACCATTTAGGTATTTCCCCTCATATATACAGCTATTATCATCTGCTTGCAGATTTGTTACCTCATCTAATTGCTTCTCAAAAATTTCCGGTACTGGTTCCAGAATTTATGCCAACTCAATTTATTGATTTATTGAAAGAAGCAGAGTTTGAGGTACAGGTCTTGTCACCGGAATTTTTCATGGTAGAACGACTTTTAATTCCGGAAATGAACATTCCTGATTGGAACTCTGAGAAAGTTAAATTGATACAGTATTTTTTTGAAAAAATTGTTCCTCTAAAAAGCCTGCCAAATTCTCAGTCTTCAAATTCTGAAAAACGGATTTATGTTTCACGAAAATTAGCTGTTAAACGTCACTTATCAAATGAAGATGAGTTTTTACCATTACTGAAAAAACACAAATTCAGTAAGATTTATCTGGAGCATTTGAGTGTCCCGGAGCAAGTTCAGCTATTTAGATCTGCTTCGCACGTTATTGCAGCACATGGCGCAGGATTGACAAATATTTTGTTTACGCCTGCTGATGTCAAAATTTTAGAGATACGACCAGTTCTCACAAGTGGCCAGTTTTGTTTTGAAAATTTATTTTCTCTGGGCTGGCCCGGAAGTGAACACCTCGTACCTCCCCGCAGCGGTGAATTTGCGCTTCCTTTAGAATTACTGGATGAAGTTTTGGAACGTTGGCAAGGTGAACCGAAAACCTGATTTTCCTGGAAGAATAAAATAAACACCAAACCGTCTGATCAGAACTCAGATCAGAACCGTTCCGCTACAATGTCTACAATGTGTTTGCCAATATTGAGAGAAGAAGTTGCTGCAGGTGATGGTGCATTACAGACATTAATGATGTTTTTGTTTTCCTGAATTAGAAAATCATCAACCAGTTTTCCGTTGGACAAAACTGCTTGTGCTCGAATGCCCGCCGGTGCGGTTTCCAAGTCATCTGCAGAAATTTCCGGTACCAGACGCTGTAATGCACGAACAAAAGCGGCCTTGCTGAAAGAACGCCACATTTCTCCTACTCCTGGACGCCAGTATTTTGCAGCTAATTTTATGAATCCTGAATAACTCAAAATTTCAGCTAGTTCCAAAAAATTAACAGTACTGCGACTGTAACCTTCCCTGGCAAAAGCCAGCACAGCATTTGGTCCACATTCCAGAGAACCATTAATCATACGTGTGAAATGTACACCTAAAAAGGGAAAACTTGGATCCGGAACGGGATATATTAAATTTCTGCACAAGTGATGTTTTTCAGGCCGTACCTCGTAGTATTCACCTCGGAACGGAATAATTTTTGATTCCGGAGGTTGAGTCATAGCTGTTATTTTGTCGGAATATAATCCGGCACAGTTAACTAGAAAACGCCCCTCAAATTCGCCTTGCTCAGTTTCTACGACTATGCGTTCAGAATGGCGAATACCAATCACTTTTGTGGAGCAATGAATCTGGTTATCTTCGTTATTCTGAAGATGCTTCGCAAATCGCTTGCAGACTTGTCCATAATCAACGATTCCTGCCTCCGGAACATGAACGGCTTTAATACCTGCTACATACGGTTCAAGTTCGTGCAGTTTTTCTGTACTGATCATTTCACAGCTGACTCCGTTGGTTCGCCCACGTTGATAAATTGTTTCTAAAGCAGGCAACTCAGCTTCAGAAATTGCTACAATCACTTTCCCGCAAATCTCAAAATCTATTTCTTCTTTGCGGCAAAAATCCTCCATCCTGGATTTTCCTTCAAGGCAGTTGAGCGCTTTTAGAGAGCCCGGTTTATAGTATATTCCTGTGTGCAGGACTCCTGAATTGTGTCCTGTTTGGTGGGCCGCCAACTGCTGTTCTTTTTCCAGTAGTGTAATTTTAAGCAGTGGATAATCAAGGGTGAATTGGTAGGCCGTGGCGAGTCCAACAATACCCCCACCGATAATAATGATGTCAGTTTGCTGCATTTTGTTTGGTTCTGCACCTCACTGAATCAAGAGCACGACCAATTCCTTACAGCCGTGAACTCCATAAACGAGGGTTTGCTCTATATCAGCAGTTTTTGAAGGACCTGAAATCAGGAGCGCATTACTCGGCATTCCGGAATTCCAGTTTTCAGTGGTCATTGCTTCCAAAAAATTGTTGTAAATTGTGTCTGCATAAAGCACCGCGATGTGAATCGGCGGAATCAGTGACATCAAACGAGGTTCTTCCGGAGTGGGCCAAAGTATGAGCGAACCGGTTTCCGCTATGCCGCCAAGGGTTGTAGTAATGGCCGCATCAATGCCAAACAGCAAATCTTTAGATTCCTCAATCGGTTTTTCATAATATACTAATTCCGGTATTTCCTCAGGAGTCTGTTGGTACATCTCCCGGAGCTTTTGGGCCAAATCAGTATTTGTTCCGTAAAGTATTTTTTCAATATTTTTTTCTTTTACAACCCCTCTGAACATCCTTCCCCAGGAACTTTTCGAACAAGGTAAAACTTCAGTATGAACGGCTTCCATCTTTTGTTTCAGCTGCTCAACTTTCTCCTGCAAAGACCAGCGCTTGTATTCCATAACCGGATATTTCCGGGATGTAATGTCTGGAACTACAGAGGATATTCTGAGATTCGAAAGAATATTTTCACGAGCAGTTGCTGTATTATTCATCAATCAATCCTTCCTCCCGGGCAAGTTGATGTAAACTTTTTTTGGCAAAACGCGGCTTTGAGCGTACCGAAGTCCAATTGCGGAGAAGCGGCAGCCATTCCGGCATATAATTTCCAACCTTGCTTAATTTATAGCTTTTCAGCTGATACAAAATCGGATTCGCATAAACCATTCCCCAACATTTCCAAATTAAACTTTCGGTTTTTGCTTTCAAACCTCCGGATTCAGTGAACGGAATATTCCGTTTATTTTCAGCTTTATCGTGACGCAGGCGCAGAAGGATATCTGTAATCGGAATTTTGACTGGACAAACCTCAACGCAGGCCCCGCACAAACTCGACGCATCTGCTAAGTGTCCCGCTTCGTGCAGACTCTTGATTTGCGGCGTAAGAATTTTTCCGATGGGACCGGGGTATGTCGCACCGTAGGCATGGCCGCCGATGCGAGTATAAACAGGACAATGATTCATGCATGCTCCGCAGCGGATGCAGAGCAAAGTGTCCCGCAGCAACTCGTCAGAGTGCATCCGGGAACGTCCATTATCCAATAAAATTAAATGCACTTCAAGTGGGCCGTCTTTCTCAACTGATTTGCGTGGAGAAGTGATCATATTGAAATAGGTCGTGATGGCCTGTCCGGTTGCGGAACGTGTCAACAAACTCAACAATGGAGGAACATCATCAAGCCGCTGTAACACTTTTTCAATACCCATCACTGCCACATGAACTGGAGGCAAAGTCGTGCAAAATCTGCCGTTGCCCTCGTTTTCAACCAAACAAAGGGTTCCGGTTTCCGCCACCGCAAAGTTGACCCCTGAAACGCCCATATCCGCTTCATAAAACTTCTTACGCAAAATTTTCCGGGCAATGGCGGTCATTTCCTCTGCACTCTCAGCTAACGTTTCAGGATCTACTTTTTCGTGAAACATCTGGGAAATTTGTTCCTTATTTTTATGAATTGCAGGCATTATTATATGCGAAGGCAACTCATGGTCAACCTGTATAATATATTCCCCCAAGTCTGCTTCAAGAGCTTCAATACCATGCTGTCCAAGATAATGATTCAATTCCATTTCCTCGGAAACCATCGATTTACCTTTGACCACACTTTTCACTTTATGCCGCTGGGCGATTTCAAGTACCAACTTGTTGGCCTCATCAACTGTTTCAGCCCAATGAACCTGAATACCGTTTGCGGTGCAATTGGCCTCCAACTGTTCCAGCAGTTCCGGAAGCTTTCGTAAAGCATTTGCCCGAATCAAACTCCCCAATTCCCTTAGTTGTTGCCATTCTTCTGCATCCGGAAACACGGCTTGTCGTTTTTCCATCAATCCGGACATCGCCCTTTTAAAATTACGGCGCAACTGCGGGTTATTCAGTGCAGAAAAAGTGTCTCTCTGAAATTTTTCAGGGGAAAGCATAGGGGCTTTCTATAGATTTCATTCCAAATCAGTTACCGCACCCAGCGATGCAGAGCTTACGGTTTTTGCATATTTAGCAAGTACTCCGCGGGTGTAACGCGCTTCCGGACGAGTCCAGTTTGCTTGACGTGTTTTTACTTCTTCTTCCGGAATTTCCAAATCTATTTTTCTATTCAGAATATCTATTGTGATTGAGTCACCATTTTCAACAATAGCCAGCAAACCACCTTCGTGTGCTTCCGGAGTTATGTGTCCAATCACAAAACCATGAGAACCTCCTGAAAAACGTCCATCAGTAATCAGGGCAACATCCTGACCCAGACCTCGACCCATGATTGCAGAGGTTGGTGATAGCATTTCACGCATTCCCGGCCCGCCTTTTGGACCTTCGTAACGAATAACAATCACATCTCCTTTAACTACGGTTCCGTCTAAAATACGATCCAGCGCTTCTTCTTCAGAATTAAAAACACGTGCTGTTCCTTTGAAATATTCACCCTCTTTACCAGAAATTTTAGCGACTGCACCTTCAGATGCAAGATTGCCACGGAGAATTACAAGGTGACCTGTTTTTTTAATGGGATCTGCCAGTGAATGCACAATCTCTTGATCGTCCTTATAAGGAGTAACGTTTTCCAGATTTTCTCGAACTGTTTTTCCGGTAACAGTCATACAGTCCCCATGCAGTATACCTCCATCTAGCAGCATTTTCATCAAAGGGGGTAATCCACCTATTTTGACGAAATTACTCATAAAATATTTCCCGCTTGGTTTCAAATCGGCCAGCACTGGTGCTTTTTCGCCAATTTTCAAAAAGTCATCCAGTTCAAGTTTGATGTTTGCGGCATGAGCCATGGCCAGCAAATGCAAAACCGCATTGGTCGAACCACCGAGAGCCATAACTACTGTAATTGCATTTTCAAAGGCTTCGCGTGTCAGGATGTCTCGTGGGCAAATGTTGTCTTCGATCAAGCGCAAAACCGCTTCCCCTGCTTCCACACAATCCCGAACTTTATCCTCGGAAACCGCTTCTTGTGCGGAACTGTTCGGTAAGCTCATACCAAGAGCTTCAATGGCGGAAGCCATTGTGTTAGCCGTGTACATACCACCACACGATCCGGCACCCGGAATGGCGCAGGATTCGACTTCTTCCAGTTCGTTTTGTGTAATCGAACCTGCGGCTTCTTTCCCTACCGCCTCAAAAATAGAAACAATATCAACATCTTGACCTTTGTGAGTCCCGGGAAGAATCGTTCCTCCATAGACAAAAACCGCAGGACGATTTAGTCTGGCAATAGCAATTAAACAGCCGGGCATATTTTTGTCACATCCGCCAATGGTAACCAGCCCGTCGTAACTTTGACAGCCGACAACCGTTTCAATTGAATCGGCAATTACTTCACGTGAAACCAGTGAATATTTCATACCCTCGGTTCCCATTGATATGCCGTCTGAAACTGTAATTGTTCCGAAAATTAAAGGCATTCCTTTTGCTTTTCGAACACCTCGTGCGGCATGCTCAGCTAAAGCGTTAATGTGCATATTGCATGGTGTAACAGTACCCCATGTGGAAGCGATGCCAACCTGTGATTTCTGAAAATCTCCTTTTTTGAATCCAACGCCGTAAAGCATCCCCCTGCTGGCAGCACGTGCATTTGTTTCAGTTACAAGTTTTGAATAGCGACGGTGTCCGCTTCCTTTTGGTTGTGTTTTATCTTTCATTGAGGTCCCCTTTCGGTTTAATGAGATAAGTATTAAATCTGGTTTTTAGCATTCTACAAGGCCCTGTAGATTTTAATCAGCTAAACATACTATCTGTTTTATCGCATCACATAAAGGAAGACAAGAGTTTCAACGAAGAAAAATATCGGGAAACAGGAATTTCCGTTCAGAATTATTATACTTCTTTAATTAATTCTAAATCCGGTGGGAGTGCTGTGGCAGCAATGGTGCCGTTGACATGGAGAGTGTTTGGTAAAACTTCGACAAAAAAATCCTGTAAGGCGGGTGACAGTTCTACTGCAAAGCGGTGGGAAATGGCCATCAAAAACAGATAAACCAGTCCACGGCAATTCCACATTTGTAAAAGTGTCGTAGTGAAAAAAGGATCTTCTTCAACATAAATAACAGCATTTTTACCTGTCAGAAAATGGCCGCTAAACATCAATTTGAAAAACACGTCCGGATATTCGTCAAGTTTTTTTTGATGGTTCTGGTCAAAAAAAGCTGTACCAATTTGAAAAACACATAACTTATCTTTTTCAATTTCGATGGTCTTTGCCTTTTCCAGCGGGAAAAAAAACCTGAAAGGCAGCCGAGCATGAATCAGCATGCTCCATTCTGCTTTACGATCCAATACACGAGCCGTATCTTCCATCGAGCGGAAATAAATAGACTCCTCCTCTTCCTGTTTGTATTTAGGTACTACTCCCCACCTTTCTGCTGCATGGTACTCTTGTCCCCGCTGCATTAGTAATTCCAGTGTAAAATTGTGACTTGCAGCAATTACTTGTACATTTCCTCCATGCAAATGTTGGAAATAATTTGCAAATTCATCTCTATATTCTTCAACCCTGGAACGGAAATACGGTGAAGAACATTCCGGAACTGGACGAAAACTGGCGGACAACTTTTCTAAAGGCTCCGCATAAGAGGTGCATAGCTGTTCATATGGGGACATGGTTTCTTCAGAAATCTCTAAACTGACTGAATCAAAATTATTACCCCTTTCAACTTGCTTTTCCTCAATTGTAAATGCTTGCGGTGCTGTCTCAGTTTTTTTAGATTGATCTGAAATTGGGACACCTTCTGTTTCGGTATCTACCGTAGTTTGTAGCTTTGTTGACTCTTCACGTACTTCAGCCTGGTCTGAAGTTTTTGAAAACTGTTCCTTTACCAACTGCTCTATCATCCGGAAATCAATATTTTCCGCCAATAGATCAATGGATCCATCTTCATCGTTTTTAAACTTAGAGGTCAGCTTTGCTAAGTGACTTTGCTGTGTTTTGTAATATTTTGGATTTTTACTTAACCGTTTTAAACGTTTCAAAAAATAACGGTTTTTAAGCATTAGGTATGCACGATAATTTGATGAAAATAACGTTCGCAGACGTTCCGTAAAAAATTTGTTCCGGAGCGCCTTCGGAGCCCCGGAAACCACAACCATTTTTTCTGCCAGCACATCTTCTTCATACAGATCTTCCCGCCGACATTTGAGGACTTTACTCAAGGCCTCTTCCAGACGGGATTTGTAGGCATCAAGAGCCGTAGATTCACGTGAGTTATTTGTAAACTGTTCTAACTTCTGAATGACCATTAAAGAACGGTAACTTTTTTCTATTCCAGGAAGTACAACTTTTAAGCCTTTGGTGGCATCATAGTTCGCAACCAGGCGCATTACTGACTTCATGTCATAGAGTTGCAGGGAGTGCATGAAGGCCTGCTGTTCAACAGTTATAGGAGCATCAGGTATAAATGAATTGGATTCTGCAAAAAAATGATGAATTGTTGAGGATAATCTTGTGCCAAACTGCTTTAGAATTTCCGGAGCACCCTGCTCACTTCCTCGTTTTAGCATTTCTGCTTCGATAAACTCAATGTGATCTTTCCACTCGGATTGTTTCACTTTGGAGATTTGAGTTGTAGCAGATTGGATTTAAAAAGTATTAGAAGTTTCAGAAGTATTAAGTGGGGTGAAGGCTAAAACTCTTATTTCAACATTTCCACAATATCCAAGTGGCCCTGTTGTTCTGCGATAACAAGAGCAGTCCGTTCTAACAAATCTGACAATGATGGGTCAGCATTTGCGTCAACGAGCAATTTAACGGTATCGGTGCGCCCTTCCAAAGCAGCTTCCATCAATGCGGAACTTCCACTCTTGCTTTGCCAATTAATTTTTGCTCCGTGTTTAATCAACAGCCGCGCAATTTCAGTCCTGCCCTCATTCCCAGCAAGCATCAGTGAGGAGATACCTTCCGCATCAGCTGCATTAACATCAGCCTTCCAGTCAAGCAATAAGCTTACAACGCGTTCTCGACCCTCAAGTGTTGCAAACATCAATGCAGTCATTTTTTGATTGTCCGCAATATTAACCTTTGCACCTGATTCCAGCAGACGCTTTACAACACCATATCGTCCAAAAGAACTAGCCTCCATCAGTGCAGTACGACCCACATCGTCAGATTTATTCACTTGAGCTCCTTTTGTCAACAGTTGATTGACAACACTCAAGCGACCTTCGATAGAAGCGCTTATCAGTTCATAAAACGGTTCAGAGACCCTCATTTCTGTAGAATCAACTTGTAAATCAACCTCCTCCCGACTGCTGCCAAACAAGTTTTCCGGTGTAATAAGATTATTTTGAACTTGAACAATTTCAGACTTTGCACCACGGATTGTGAGGTAATTAACGACTTCCAAATAACCATTACTGGCAGCGGCCAAAAGTGCTGTGAAACCTTCTTCATTAACAGCATTTATTTCTGCACCTGCATCGATCAGCAAACGAACAATTCCTAAATATCCCTCAAATGAGGCTACAATAAGAGCAGTTTCTCCGTAATTTGTGCGGATATTTACATTTGAATTATACTCAAGTAACAGGCGTACTGCGGACAGTTGTCCTTCAAGTGCAGCAAAAAACAGCGGCGTTGAACCGTCTTCAATAGTGCTGTTCACGTTTGCACCGTGTTCCAACAAAATTTTTGTCATTTCTGTATCGCCGTAACGTACCGATATGGTTAAAGGCGTCAGTCCCAAACCATCTTTGCTTTCGAGATCAGGTTTGTTCTCCAGCAAGACGAGCGCAGTTTCATGATTACCGAAAAGCACGGCCTGCATCAACGCGTTTCTTCCGGAAATATCTTTGCTTTTCAAGTCTGCTCCGGATGCAATCATTTCCCGCATTTGCTCAGCAGTACCACTTCCTGCTACTTGAGACAAATCCAATTCATTTTCAGCAAACACAAGTGTGCCTGCCAAAAACAGAAACGGATAAATGAATAAATGAAAACGCATTTTGGGTGTTTGTTCTTTTTGCTTAATGTTTTTCTATTTTTTCACTTTTAGATGTTTTTTGCTCCGTAAAGCAGCACCAAGCCCTGAATAACGTAAAACTTTGTGCATTGCGGCAGACTCAAGAACCCTTTGATCTCCCATTATTAAAACAGATTTTTTTGCTCTTGTCAGCGCAGTATAAAGCATTTCGCGACTCATTAATTCCCGTTGAGTTCTTTTTTCTGACTCACTGTTCTCCCCCACTGTAGTAAATGCAGGCAAGATCAACGCCAGATGATCATATTCTGACCCCTGGCTTTTGTGAACAGAGGTTGCGTAAGCTGGATGCAAATGATGCAGCTCATGCACATAAAATGTTTTGTGTTCTTCTTCAACAGGAAAAACTGCTTTCAACTCTACTTTTTTAGTTACAGGATGTATAAATTTTAAAAAGATTCCCTGATCACCATTGAAAAGTTTATGCTGATAATTGTTTTCTGACACCATCACTGGTTCACCAGGATAGTGCTCCGAAAATAAATGCTTAGTTCCGTTTTCTGCAAGCCAACATTTTAGAATTATTTGATTAAGTGCTTCAGCTCCAGTTGACAAAACTTGAGTTGCCGTTAAAATTCGAAAACGCTTTAAATAATTAAACAAATAATCCAGTTGAGAAGCATCAGATTCTACTGCATCAAGCAGATATTCCCGCTGTACCAGAAACATAAATTTTTCATCCCGCAAAAATCGCTTAACCCACCACTGTGCAAATTCTAACAATTGATTCGGAGAATTTGTCTGATTAAGGAACATCACCTTTTCCGACTCCGCCTCTTCAAGACCGTTCAATCTTCGAATAATTTCGTGATTTGGGGATTCGGTTTCAAAAAGCAACTCCGGACGCGGATTGAGCTCCATTTCCTTGACTGTGCTGGCCACTCCAAGAATATTACGCCCTGCAGGATCACTGATTTTTTGTCGGTAACTATGAACCAATCTTACTACCGGCACGGGATTATCCACTGCAACTTCCGGGACAGAATCACTATTTTCTGCAGTCAATTCCTGCAACACAGCGCCATTTCCAATTGACGGCAGTTGCTGAGTGTCTCCCAGGAGAATAATCCGTGGAACAGATGACTGGTACTGCAGTTCTGAAAAGGCTGCTCTCAACAAAGAAATCATCAAATCCTGATCAATCATCGACCCTTCATCTATTATCAGCAAGTCGTGTTCCAAAGGGGCATATTCGTGATATCTGAAGCTTCGGTCTACAGGGTAATACTCTAAAAGACGATGAAGAGTTTTTGCTTCTGCAGCAACATCCAACAATTCAAGATCCTCTTCCAGTTGCTCCAAATTCTCTAGAGAGCGTAAACTACTTACCACCGCCTCAGACATCCTTTTTGCTGCCCTTCCTGTTGGAGCAGCCAATGCCGGTCGTTTTGCTAAACCAAGCCGTTTTAGCACCCTGAGCAAAGTGACCGCCACAGAAGTTTTTCCTGTACCTGGACCTCCTGAAATAATTAGAAAGGGATTGGAAATCGCTGACAAAACCGCATCCTTTTGTTCTTCTGCTAATTTTAGGGGGTGCTCACCTAAACGTACCGGGTTAACTTCAAGCACGGTTTTTAGGACATTCTCGACTTCAGATTTTTCCGGAAATTCCGGTTGCATGTTTAGACGCATCCGTAACAGTGAAATAAGCTGAAATTCACGCGACAAATTTTTTTTAAAATACAGCAGAGAATTATTTTCTATAAAAATAGATTTTTCTGCACAAAAACCTTCTGACCCTTCTTCAGTACCAGAGCTTGTCAACAACCATTTTTTCCATTCATCCGGAGATATTTCTTTCTCGAAAAAACCTGTTTGTAGAAGTATTGCTTTTATTTGAAATTGGAGTTCTGACCAAGGAAGGCAGGTACTTCCAGAAATTACCGCCTTGCGCATCAGGAGCAATCCGGATAACTGTACATGCAAACGAAGGGTCGCCGCTTCAGTCTCTTTTTTTTGGACTGACTCTCCCAAGCACAAATAATCCAATGCCTGAAAAAAATATTCACTGCCCAGTTGTATTTGAGAAAATTGCTGCCTAAGTCGCTGAAGTGACTCTGTCAAGGCAGGTGCAGCAATTTGTACTTTGAGAGTATCATCAGTAGATTCTTTCGCAAAGCGGGTGCGGGCAGTACCTGCGGTTGTCCATCCAGATGATATTAGTGAAGGACGTGTGAGTTCAGAAGAATCTGTCAAACTGGACATTTTGGCTTGTAAGAGTTATACTATGACTTAGTTTTAGGGATTTATCGAGTATCTCCGTTTTTAGTCTGTTCTGATTCAAGCTCCATCTTTTTTATGTTAAATCTGTTTCTGCTGAACAAACAATCAAAACTTTAATAATGAAAAGGCCTTCCCCCAATCATGCCATTAGCTGGTCCGAAGTCAAGCGTCCAATTGTTTGTCTTGCGCCAATGGACGGAGTTACCAATTCTGCCTTCCGACAAATTGTACGCACATTAAGCAAAGATGTCATTCTTTTCAGTGAATTCACAAGCGTTGATGGCCTGGTACGAAGCGAACATGTACGTTTGCGCTTGGACTATGAACCATGCGAACAACCTTTTTTCATGCAGCTTTTCGGCAACTCTCCAAAAATGTTTGCAGAAGCTGCCAGAATGGTGGCAGACCGTGGAATATGGGGCGTAGACATCAACATGGGATGCCCTGCAAAAAAGATTGTCCATTCTCAACATGGCAGTGCTTTGATGCAGGATTTAGACACTGCCTGCAGGATTGTTGAATCAATCCGGGAAGCATGTCCGCTGGAGGTTTCAGTCAAAACACGTTTAGGCTGGAAAAACGAAAAAAACTTAATCAATTTTACTAAGTCTCTTGAATCTGCTGGAATCTCAATGCTAACTATTCACGGACGAACCTATAATCAGGCTTTTAGAGGAGACGCTGATTGGGGCCCCATTCACGAACTGAAAAGTCACCTTAAAATTCCAGTAATAGGTAATGGAGACATCCGTGACTACAACGACGGCCTGGCGCATTTTTGTAATCTTGATGGATTTATGATTGGAAGAGCTGCAATCGGGAATCCATGGTGTTTTCAGGATCGACGGAAATTCCCGGAGCCCACTCATCACGAACGTATTGAACTTGCACTCAAACATTACCATTTATTCAGACGCTTCAAACAAGAATTGGTTGCAGTGCGGGAATTTCGCAAGTATCTGGGCAATTATGTAAGTGGTTTCAGAAACGCAAAAGAATGGCGCAACCGCTTAATGCAGTGTCAGGATGAAGCATCCTTTGTGGAATGCATGCAGGAAATCAAACGGCTTGAACCACCTCTTGCTTTGGCCGGTTAACTCCGAAAACGATAATGGTCCCAGCATCACAGAAGTACGAAATCTCAGGTTTTTCGCACTTCCCACTGTCCATGCCAAACTGATAAGAGAAATTTTAATAAATAGAAACACTCCCCAAGTTTGAGATCATTGAACGTGCCTCGGCGTGTATAAACCAAGACTAGACTTTAATTCGAGTGGTAATTAAAGCTTAAATTAAAATTGACTTCTGCCTCTCTAAGAGGCAACATAATTGAGTCCGTTTGTCCGACTCTCTTCTACACAAACGACTCCGACTAAATGCACCCGTAGCTCAGCTGGATAGAGCATCAGTTTGCGGTACTGAGGGTCGCAGGTTCGACTCCTGCCGGGTGCGCCAGTAATACCAACGGTTTATAGAATATAGATTTTATAATAGTCTCATAATTGTGCCACTTTTGTGCCATTGAGTTTTAAATACGGCACTAATACTAATCTCTCTCCCACATTTTAGTTTTCTCATTCATCCCCTTTTATTACAGTCTTTTTCAGAATTGTTTATTATTGAATGGCACAAAATAGGCAAAAAGTAAATGTGCCAATTAAAATATTTAGTATTATTAGTTATATGTAATTAAAAACCTAAGTATTCTATTCTTGTGTTGCAGTTTTTCCCTTATTACGGCAAGATATTATAGAAGTAAAAAAGTAATGTCTGAACACATAGCAAAATAAGGAAGCATGGCGCAAATAAGAGAACGAGTTAAGAAGAACGGGAAGAAGTCTTTTTTTGTCCGGATACGTATGAAGGGGAAACCAGAAGCTACAGCATCATTTGAACGCCTCACTGATGCAAGGATTTGGGCACAACATACCGAAACCGCTATCCGTGAGGGGCGTTACGCTACGACTGCCGAAGCACAGAAGCACACAGTAAGCGATTTAGTTGAACGTTATATCAGTGACGTTTTGCCACGAAAGCCGAAAATACATAACGAATATGCTTGTCAACTGAAATGGTGGCAAGCCCAGATTGGAGATGTTCTTCTTTCCGATTTAACCCCTTCTCTGATTTCAGAACAAAGAGATTTGCTTTCAGAGAAAGTCACCAATCGTAAAACAATAATTTCAAATGCCCGTGTAAATCGTTACATGGCCACACTAAGTACAACAATTACCACAGCTGTCAAAGAATGGGAATGGATGGAAGATAATCCACTGCGTAAAGTGTCCAAGCTGAAAGAGCCTCGGGGGAGAGTCAGATATCTCTCAACTGAGGAACGAGAACGTTTACTAAAGGCTTGCAAGGAGTCCCACAACACAGACTTATACACTGCAGTCATACTGGCAATAAGCACAGGAGGTCGACGGGCCGAAATATGGGGATTGTGTTGGAAGTGTGTTGACCTGCAAAATGGTTTTGTGACTTTTGAGGAAACAAAAAATGATGAACCCCGAAGCGTACCACTCGCAGGTCATGCGTTTGAATTGATGCTGGAACGCTCCAAAGTCCCCCGAATTGATACCGATCTTGTTTTTCCTTCCCCAAAAAATCCACAAAATCATTTTGATTTCCGGAGACCATTTCAGATAGCACTCAAAACCGCCCAGATTGAAGATTTCAGGTGGCATGATTTGAGACACTGTGCTGCCTCTTATCTTGTCATGGCAGGAGTGGACATGCGTACAGTAGCAGAGATTCTAGGTCACAAGACACTTCAAATGACACAACGTTACACACACTTGAGTCCAGAGCATTTGAAGGATGCGGTTGCAAAAATGAATCTCAAAATATTTGGATAAGGTAGGCAAAATGAGTTGGGAAATTTACAGAGTTGTACCGCCCGATTTTGTTCTAAATAAACCGCAAACTTTTCAGTTTAGTATTGTTCCGGAATCTATTAATGAAAATAATTTGTTTTTGGTAAGTCCCAAAGAAGAATCTGTAACTGACAGCCTAACCGCAAATGAACAAAAAGGAACTTTCATCTCACTTATTGAACTTGCTGAGGATAGTGGAAAAACTCCTTTGAATTTTCTCAGAAAATCAATCCGACTCAAGAGAGTGGTATTTGTGCGTTTGAAAGGACAAGGGAGACTGATTATTTTTGATGAAATTAATGCTGAAACAAAGGAATCAACTTTCCAAGATGTAGATTTGAAAGACCAACTTTGGGAACTGCCAGAGAGTGAACTAGAACAAATGTTGCTTGAACAACCCACAGAAGAAATCAAAAATGATGGCAGTCAACTTAGTTCAGAGAACCAATCAATTAACAAAACAAAAACCGAGCATATTGCTGCAGATGAAGATAATGGAGAACTGAAAAAAAGTTCCAATAAAGATTTTGAAAATATAAAAATTACAGGCAAAAGGAAACCCCACACCGCTTTTGCTGCGTATGCAAAAACGGAAATGAAAATGGAGAGAGATGACGCTTGGAAAGAATTGAAGGATTTGGCACAAGAATCAAAAGGTCAAACAGAAGTGAAGATGCCTGGTTGGGGTAAAACCTACCTAAGACGAGTTAGGTTAAAATCTGAAACAGAAATTTTGTTTTCACACGAACCTTTCGACATTGACAAAGCTGAAAACCTGCCCAATTGGGTAAAAAGATTCACTCGTGGTCAATTTGATTCCAGTTGGACAGATTATAAGTAAATGTGGCATGTAGAAAACATGTAGAAAACATGTAGAAAACATGTAGAAATGATTCCTACTTAACACATCTAACTGAATATATTAATTATTATGTATCTTTTTTATTGTAATTAACTCGCCTACAATCATAAGCG
>Ga0207913_1000223_pt1 | contig 15280 bp, 10 predicted proteins | sample DeeseametaMP2913_FD_184168 | JGI IMG/M metagenome (GOLD analysis project Ga0207913, IMG submission 184168) | Marine microbial communities from the Deep Atlantic Ocean - MP2913 (SPAdes) | ecosystem: Environmental > Aquatic > Marine > Oceanic | place: West of Santa Cruz de la Palma, Atlantic Ocean...
GATGAAGGAGTGAGAGCAAGGAGGGAAAACAAAGCAAGTGCCTTGTACTGCTGCTGGTTTTCCGACACAGCGCTCGCTCATTCAGACCAGTCAGCGCCCGTACACAATTATTTTAACCGCTGTAATACCCTGAATGATTTTAATAGTTTCCGTCGGTTGGTAGGTCGTGTTAGATTGGTTTTGAAGACCGTTTATAGAGTCATGTGGAGTGGCGCTCCGCAATAGCAAGGGATGCATATGATGAAGAGCTGGTTACAACAATCAACCGTGCGCGCAAGCCTGCTTGTGGTGGGGTTATGCGGCGCATTCTGGTCGACAGGGGCAAGCGCACAGCAGCTATACAATCAAGCTGAAGTGTGTGCGGAGCCTGTCGCAAAACAGGATAAGTTCAAGCACTTACGTGCGCTCTCGTTGGAATTGCGTGGTTATCCACCCACTCCAGAAGAGTATGCACAGTTGCGTGAGCTTGAGGATGTCCCCGAGGAATGGGTGGATCAGTGGCTCTCATCCGAGGACTTTGCTGGCCGTACGGTACGCTGGCACAAGGGTCTGCTCTGGAACAACATCACCCGCGAGAACATCATCAACCCCAATATGAGCCTTGGTCGCTCCTCCAATATTTACTGGAGAACAGGGACCATCGCCACCCGTTTAAGAGGTAGAAATATTCCCTGTCTCAATGAACCTGCGACCTTTGATGACAGCGGCGCTCCCGTCATGAAACAGCAGGCTGACGGCACGCAGCGAGAGGGATACGTTGAGGTTACGCCTTACTGGGACACCTCCACGACCGTACGCGTTTGCGCACTTGATGCTCAGGACAGGTTGATCTCCGAAGGTGGTACGGCGTGCGGTACACGCACAACAATCCTCGACTTTAGCTGTGGTTGTGGTCCCAATCTGCGTTGGTGTGCCACAGGAGAAACTCGCCGCGCCATCCTTGAAAGCATGGAGCAACAGACCGATCGTTTGATCGCCAAGATGGTCACCGAGAAGCAGTCCTACATGGAGTTGTTTACATCTCAGGACCTTGACTTCAACGGCCCACTCACACACTACTGGCGTTATCAAACGCAGGTGCCCTCAACTGTATATAATAACCCAAATCCCGTGGAAGTAGAACAGCTTCCCGAGGTTGAATTCTCCAATCAGGAGTCGTGGCACACCGTGCACCAGGGGCCTCATTATGCAGGTATCCTGACGTCACCATCGTTCTTGCTTCGCTTCCAGACCGACCGTGCGCGTGCCACACAGTTCTATACCAAGTTCTTGTGTCAGCCCTTCCAGCCGCCTCCAAATGGTATCAGCACCAAGGAAGAGGCCGCGCTTGAGAGCCCCGACCTTCAGGAACGTGATGGCTGTAAATACTGCCACGCGTTGCTTGAACCTGCCGCCTCCTTTTGGGGTCGCTGGGTGGAGCGAAGCGCAGGTTACCTTGATCAGGATAACTACCCTGCCTACAACTCCTCCTGTGAGGAATGTGCCAAAACGGGTAAGCAATGCTCCGATAGCTGTCGCCGTTACTACCAACTTGATACAAGCCATGATTCCATGACGCCATTTGCAGGCTACCTCTCATCCTATCTCTGGAGAGATGTCAAGCACATGGATTACATCGAACAAGGCCCCGCGCTGCTGGCTCGCACAGGGATGACCGATGGTCGTCTCCCTGGCTGCATCGCCCAACAGAGCGCCGAGTATTACTTTGGTCGTGCGCTCACAGAGCAGGAGACACAGGAGCTCGTGCCTGAGCTTGCTCTCATCTTCACACGTTCAAATTACAGCTACCATGAGCTGATCAAAGCCATTGTCAGTAGCCCACTTTACAGGAGTGTGCGATGAGGATATGTTCTGTGAAAACTATGAATCTTCCATATTATCAACTTGTTATCTTGGGTCTTGTTGCAGGCATCGGTCTGGCTGGCTGTGAGGGTTCCTCCTCTGTCTCCAACCTTGAGCCTGGTGAGCAGCAGCAGACTGAAAGTTCCTCCTCCACATCAACGCCAACTCCCGAGGAGTCCCTGGCTCCTGCGTTCAAGGAGTCAAGCGTCGCGGAACACGTGGCCGTAAATACATCATCCGCAGGACGAGCACCGCTTGCTCCAGAGGACGTTGGTGATACGCGTGCGCGTCGCCGTCTTGATATTGATCAGCTCAATGCATCGATTCAGCGTGTGACAGGTGGCATCAAGTGGACAGAGATGCGTGGAAGCACAGAGGTTGATCTGTTTGAAGACCTCTCCCTCACACTTGGGAAGCCCGACTTCCTGGACTCCACACAAGAAGATCTCTCGCCAAGCCTCATCTTTATGAAGTTCCTCAACGATGCTTCGCGTCAGGTGTGCGACAAGCTCTCCGCCAAGGAGGTGGCTGATTACAAGCTGCTTCACAACAACCGCCATCTGTATGTGGATATCGAACCTGGCTCCACGGAAAGTGCAGACATCGATGCTAACATCACCTCCCTGTTGATGAACTTCCATGGCACGGATGCCCCTGTAGGGAGCCCCGAGCACAAACAATGGCGCTGGCTCTTTGACTCATCCATGCATGTGGCCAATGACACTCAGGTCGCCTGGCGAACGGTCTGCGTGGGCTTGTTGACTCACCCTGATTTTTACACCTACTAAACACACCACGGAGATTATATATGTTTAAGTTGAATCGACGTCAGATGCTTCGCTCCATGGTGCTGGGTGGTTCCATGGCCACGTTTGGAGGATTCTCTGCGCTCTCGGATTTACAGCTCGCACATGCGGTGCCTGATCCTGATGAGGCGATCCCCGATCGTTATTACATCTTCTGCTACTTCAGCGGTGCCTGGGATATTTTGCTCTCCCTTGATCCTCGTGATCCTGCCGTATTCCACAACGGCAACATTTCTACAACACGTATTCAACCAGGCTATGACCTGCTTGGTTACACGCGTGATCCGCGTAGGAATGCGCCCATTACAGGGGCGAGTTTTGTGCGCGATATGGAAGAGGATTCCAGAGCATTTTTCGGGCCTTATATGGGTGATCTGATCGCCAATCCCGACATCGCGAGCCGCCTGCTCGTCGTGCGTGGTATGAGCATGGACACCTTAACCCACCAGGTCGGGCGTCGCCGCTTCCTGACAGGTAAGCAGCCCGCTGGTCTGAACGCACGAGGCTCTTCTACAGACACCTGGCTTGCCGCGCGTCTTGCCGATCGTGAGATTATCCCCAACCTCTCTGTGCGTACTGAGTCCTATAACAAGGATCAGCCCTCCTTTGCGAGCGCGCTCAAAGCGACCTCATCCGAGGATCTGCTTCGTGTGCTCTCGCCTGGAGACACCCAGCTTGATCATACTCAGGAAGATCAGCTCAACGCGTTGCTCAAACAGCAAGCCTTGTGTCAGGATTCCAAGCTCTCCAAAACGCTGGAGGTCGCCGAGGAATCTCGTCAAAAGTCTCAGCTTATGCTTGAGGGCGGGCTTGACAGGTTGTTTGACTTCAAGGCCAGAACTGATGACATGGCGCGCTTGCGTGATGCCTTTAATATTCGCACAAACTCAAGCTCCAACTCGCCCGAGGTTCAGTCCGCGGTTGCTGGTGTTGCGATCACACGTGGCGTAAGTCGTTGCGTGAGCATTGAGGTCGCGCGCGGCCTTGATACCCACTTTGATAACTGGATCACCGATCAGGGCGCACGTCAGCAGCAAGGTTTTGATGCCATCGCACGCCTGGCATATTACCTGCTCAACACGCCCTATTACAAAAACGGAAAGCTTGACGGAAACTGGCTTGATAAGACTGTCATCGTAGGTTTCAGTGAGTTTAGTCGTACTCCTCTGATCAACAGTAACAGTGGTCGTGACCACTGGCTTGGTAACGCAGCCTTCCTGCTTGGTGGCGGCGTCAAGGGTGGTCGTGTCATCGGTAAGTCTTCTGACTTCGGTATGTATCCCTCTGCTGTGGACCTGAAAACAGGTCGTCTCAAGAATGATGGCGAAGTCATTCGTCCCGAGCATATCATTCAGGCGCTGTACAATGAGGTTGGTATTTACGATGAACCAGATCTTCGCGTGGATGGTTTGGATGCGATCTTTGGTTAGTTGTTAACTGATTGAAAATAAAGCAAAAAAGGGGCGATAATACAGGGGCGGCTTGCTCGCAAGCCGCCCCTGTATTATCGCCCCTTTTTTGCTTTCTTCAAGGCGTGTACGCAGCAGGATCGGGTGAGCGACCTTCATTAATCGCCACCCCTTTTGACCACCGCACATCCTCCATCAATCGTGGATCGAGAGGTTGTTCACACTCGCCATGCAAGACCGAGACATCTCCTGTGGACTCAAGTACAACGGCTCGCACTTGCGAGAGATGCGTGACGTTTGCCTCTCGCAATTTGGCGAGGATGTCTGCTTTTGAAACCTGTGAGTAATTCAGGTTGTCTTCTAAAAATTGCCCCTCATACATCAACACAAGAGGGTAGTTATCGAGCATATGTTGAAACCAGGAGGAGCGCTTGCGTACCACTGCGACAAGTTTCTGGATGATAAACAGGATGCCAAGCGCAAAAATGCCAACCCCTAACGCGGGTTGTTTTGATGTAATGACGCTGGCTAAAATTGAACCGAACGCCACGGTAATGGCAAACTCATACCCCGACATTTTTGAAAAGCTGCGAAGCCCAAAGACACGCGAGTAGATGACAACGCTGGCATATGCCAGCACGCTTGTGATTCCCATGCGAAGGGCTTGTTCTGTTGAAAGATCAAATAGCTCCATGTGATGTTCCTTGATGATGGGTTGTTCTGTAACACACATCAAAAATGAAACCTCGCAGCGAAATGGAAAGTATTCATCTCTGTTTACCGCTCTCCTTTTGGGATCTTTCTGACTGGTGGTCTGTCCTTGATTTGTGGCGCGCCGTAAATTCTTGAGGGCCGTTCAAATGGTTTGTCCTCGCTTTCGGTGATCTCCTCGGTGGGATGTGGCTCGTTGGTTGGCGTTGTCTCTGGTTTTGTCATGTCAGGACTTTGTTGTTGTACGGATGGTGTGGCTTTGTCCTCACATGATGCCATGGCGATGCTCGCGCCAAGAGCCGCCGCAAGGATGCCACTCTTACTTTGTGCAAAGCGTTGTAAGAAGTGTGGGGTGTTGACCTGGTAGAACGCTGTCTCAGGTTCGGCGATGAAGGTTGCGTTGCAACGAGCACAACGCGCGTGGTGTCGTGAGTGTATGGCAAAGCGCAGGAGTGTGCGTGGGCATACAGGACAAAAGGCATGACCACTTTCAGAGATAAATGCCTTTGGTGTGCATGTTATTGAATTCATGTTGGTTTTCCTGTGTTTTAATGCTGAGTGAAAATTTTTTAGTTTATGGGTTTACTATTTTGGGGGAATTGTTTACAGTCTGCAACATCGCAAGAAGATGGATGTTGAGGATATCGCATCCTGTTGAATAAATGAATGATGTGGAGGTTTGTATGACGCGATGGATGCTGCTTGTGTTGACGGTTTTATTGTCACTCTCAATGGTCGCATGTGTAGATGAAGATGTCGAAGCAACAGAGGCTGAATCACCTGCTGATGCGATTGAGCTTCCTTCGGATGTAAGCGCTGATATTCGAGGTAAGAGTGATACAGTTCAGATCGCTCCTGGAACGTATGTCGCGGGGCTGCCTTCTCTGTCCCTTGAAGTGAACTCAGCACCTGGTTCAGAAGGGCGTCAACGCAAGACCCAGTGGTGTTGGGCTGCTGTGACACAGATGATTGTGAATTACCACGGCGTGGACGTGGATCAGGAATACTTTGTATATTCGTTGTATGACTCATTTTTGAATCGTCCCGCAACCGCAGCAGAGATCACCTCTGTGATTCACAACCGTACCTTGACTGATAATAGCGGTTATGGCTGGTATCTTCAGGCGCAACCTTCAGAAATTCTTGATCTGGGTGCGTTTATAAGCGACCTTCACTTCAGGCAACCTTTCCTGGTGGGGCTGCAAAACGACGCAAATGATCCTTCTCAGGGCGGTCATGCGTTTGTGATGACAGCTATCACCTATCAGATGTATCCAGATGGTCGTGGCATGCCTTTGAGCGTCACGTTGCGTGACCCATGGCCTGAAAATCCAAGCCGTCAGGATATTTCATGGGAGGAGTTTGAAGCCAGATACATGTTTAATGTGCGCGTGAGGGTGACTCCACTTCAGTAAGAAGAAATAGAGCATAAAAGAAGGCGCCTGCTGATATATCAGCAGGCGCCTTCTTTTATGCTCTATTTCTTCTTACTCTTACGACGCTTTTCAATGGCCTTGAAAGCCTTGACCCACTTGACCTCATCTTTGGTCAGGTGATCAGGCGAGTAGTTTGAAGAGGGGGCAAATACAACGGCCTTCTTGGAGCCTTCCGTCCAGTTGTAGCCCGAGTAGCCCCAGAAGCCACGGGTTTTTTCTTCGTCCACGGGGGTTTGATACTTGTAAAAAAGTTTCTGCAACTTCTTGTCTTTAAAGGTGTAACCATGGGCTGCGTAGACAAGGTTACGACACTTTCTGAGATCGGCGTCACTCATGGATTTGAAGTATTCATCCATGAGGTCAACCTGGGGCTCATCCTCGCTTTGGTAGACCTCCCAGATGACCTGCTGCATGGGTGGGCACTTGGCCATGCCTGTGAATTGACTTCCGAGCAGAAGGTTGAGGTCCTGTTTGGGGACCCAGTTCTTCATGGCAAAGACGATGGATGTGTGTTTGCCATCCTTCTCTGTCTCATAGGATTTTAATTTATAATCAGCAGGATAGCTAAATCCCCAGGGGCGTCGAAGGAGCTTGATTGTGAATTTTGCCGAGCCAATGGGGCCGTTCCACAATGAGCCTGTTTTGGTGACGTAAGACACCCACTCATCTTGCATGGAGGAGCCCGACGTACCCATTTGATAGTTGTGCACAACTTCGACTTTCTTGCCTGCGGGGATGGTGACCTTGAACATGTGCACTTGGCCAAGCTCAGGAGCCCACTTGCTGTCCTTGTCTACCTTGCCCACGCTTACCTTGACCTGCTTTCCATCCACAGAGGTCTTCATGTTGTGAAAGGTAAACCTTGAGTCTCCCTTGGTGTTGCAGTCGCCTTCCTCATCACACGCCATCTCGGGGAAGCCGAAGGTCGCGGAGATCTCTTTCTTGGTGGGGTTCTCAAACGTGTAGGTGGCATTGATTTGCCAGTGACGTAACCCATCCCATTCCTTGGATGGCGCCATCTCAATGATCTCAATATCCTCGGAGGCCATTTTGAGGTTCTTTTCCTTGATGGGCACAAGATCCGCAGCCGTACCACCAAACACGGCATCATTGGCAAGAGCCTGTGTAGAGAGTCCTGTCAAAAGACAGAATATGAGGAGTGATGAATGTGTGATTTTCACCTTTTAAGTCCTTTTGTTAGAAGGTTTTTATGATGTTATCAAGGGGCTAATCTAATCTATCTATCATGGTCTCAAGGTTCAATCCACCAGGGTATGCATATGAGACCCTGCAATCGTAACCGTAACTGACCACGCCAAAGGGTGTATCACTATCAAGACGATGGAAACCGTCAGAAACTTCAATTTGAGCCCATTCAAGTTCCATACGTGTGCCGACGGGCTTCCATTTATCCGCAGGAATGACCTCGCCATCAAGCATCACTTCGGTGCCCACGGGGGCCATGATGTTAAGGAAGTCATTGTCATAATCCGCAGGCGCAAGAATAAAGTAGTTGGTCCTGTATTGATCAATGGGGACTGCAAGCGCCATGGCAGGATCGCCAATACCTGTGGGTTGTCCATCTGTGTTGCAGTTTCGAGGAATTCCAGGCCAGTTTGCGCCAGCCATGTACTGCGCGAGCATCACGGGCTTGCTTGCGCCTAACCTGAAGCTCTCGCGGGCCTCAAACTGAAGCCACTTGCCGGCAGCAAGCGTCTTGCCATGAACTCCCTCCACAGGAGGATCAGTGAGAATTTGTGTGCCATCCTCGGCGGCGATGATACGCCACAAGTCAGGTTCGGTGACAGTTGTGGTCGCGCGCGTCGCAAACTTGGTCCCGACATAGTTTGTGCCCCAGGAGCTGACAGGAAACAGAATCGATTCCATATGATCGCAACGATCAATGCCAAGCACCACGTTGCCACACTCATGGCCACCAAATACGGTCAATGGCGAGCTCCCTACAATGTGAGTCCCTGTCAGATCAGGGCATGGGGTGACGCTCTCGGGTGGACCTTCGCTCGCCTTCAAGCAACCTTCACTACGCGCGAGCTCAAACTCCGCGCCATCCGTCTCAATATTGAGCGACTCACCTGGTGCCAACATAAACGTGCGCTCCTCACCAGCGGGCCATACAGGAATATTTGGGCCTGGTACAACCTGCGCGCTTGGTGTCACCTTGACCTCGTTGGCTTGTCCTGAAGAGTTCACCACGGTCAAGAATCCTCGAATGGTCGCCTCACCACCTCGGTGTGGCCAGGAGAGCCCGAAGTATTCGTTGCCCACCGCGTTGGTCGGAATGAGCAGGGTGCCATCATTGGAGTACACATCGACGTTGTTCAACGGGTTAAACTGATGTGCAATCACAGGAATTGAACTCACAATGCGCAGCGCCTTGTTCTGAAGTGTGCGCGAACCTGAGTGGTCGTAACCCGTTGGGAAAAGATAGATTCTTGCCTCTCCTGGAGGAATCTCAAGATCAAAGTCCAACGTGTCAAAACCACGCAAGACCTGCGTGTCGCTGTATCCTTCGGTGATCGTGATTTTGGCGGTCAAGTCGGTGTTTGGATTGGTCACCACAGCCGCGTGAGGTTGGCTTGTGGCGTCATCGTAGTTATCAAGATCCGCCGACCAGTATTCGCAACCAATGTAGCTGGAAACCTTTTTATTGAGCTCACATAAAGGTTCACAGGTGCCATTAAAACATTCAGCGCCAATGGGGCAGGACTCACCACGAACCCACGCGCCTGCTCCATTACACACTTGCAATGAGGTGCTATCAAGACAGCGCGTGATTCCCTCTTCACACTCGGCTGCTTCGCAACGCCCATTGGTACATGGTTTGCCACCAGGACAGGCTTCTTCCGTGTAACCTGTGCCAGAGGGGTTACAATACCGTTGCAACCCTTCTGCCGTACACTGATCAAACACACCTGGTGCACAGACACGCATCATGCACTCGCCGCTTGCCTCATCACAACTTGAGGCACCTTCACACGCGATCGCTTCCTCGGCGCTTCCATCAGGTAAGCAGACATACCGTGTGCCCACATCACGACAGCGCGATGTGCCTGGCTGACAGGCAAGTTGACTCTTCATGTCTGTATCAGACGAGGCATCCAGATGCATGTCCATGGCAGATTTCATATCTGTGGTGCTGCCTTGATCCTTGTTTCCCTTGTTTGTGGTGTCGCTTGAGCAGGCGACAATCAGGGAGGCAAGCATCAGAAGTGAGCCAAGTGTTTTGTTTGTAATGCTTTGTATAATATATGGTTTTGGATGGTTCATAAGATATCAGACGCAGAGGTTGTATGAGTAAGCCATGCCATGGGACTATGGATAAGTGATGCTAGGTGATTGGAGAAGAAATCGCAAAGCGTAGTGTATCTTTGCATGTTCTGGTATGCTCTTGCGTTGTCGGTCGTTGTCTAGAAGTCGCTGAATATGCAAAGCTTTCGTTGTCAGGTCAGGAGTGTTGTTGTGCATGATTTTATACGTGGTCATGGTCTACATGCATGTGCGTGTGTCGTTTTGAGTGTGTTGTTGAGCAGTTGTACAGATCAAGCTCCTGCATCCGAGCCCACGACAGGCGACGCAGATATGGAGATGGAACCTGCCGTGACCTTGACCTGGCAGCCTGAAGCGCAACGACTCCCCATGCCGTCCGATCTTGTGCGAAACTCCACGTCTGGTCGCCTTGCGCTCGACGAGGATTCAACGGACATAAGCGCCGCGGAGCGGCGCTGGCGACGGTGGTTAAATCGCAGGGAGGGTTATCCCGTGGAGTCCTCGTTGCGCTTTCCCGTTGAAGGTGGTGCGCTTGATCCCACAAAAGATCTGACAGGTGGCGTGGTGTTGCTCAAACAAGGCGAGTCACGACTTGGTGTGTCTGCCTCATTTGATGCAAGCCATGGCATGTTGACCGTCAATCCCGTGGATGAGCAGGGGCAGAGAACCTACTTTGAGCCTTCCTCCACATATGAGTATGCCATCTGGGGTTATGAGCAAGGTTTGGTGGGCTCGCAGGGCGAACCCGTGGTGGCAGATCCGCTGTTTTTGCGAATGCACAGCTCCGAGCCAGCAGGCGAGCTGTCAGAGCTTGAACGAGGATCGATGCAAGGTGGTGATGGTTATCGTGCTGAAATGTATGATGAATTTTCAAGATTCGTTAAGGGCATCCTTCCATCGTTTGAGCCTTATGGGCTGTATGCGCCAGAGGTTGCGGTGGCAGGGAGCTTCACCACAGATGACGTGGCAAGGGTGTGGAATGATCCCCAACAAGGCAAGGTGCCAAGGCCCTCTCACTGGTTGTTTGACACCTCAAGTCAGCGCATCAACTTGCCTGTACAGGCAGACGATAGCGAGGAGGTAGCCCATCTTAAAGAGGTGTTGTCAGGGTATGATGGGTTCTCCACGCGAGCCTCAATTCTTTTTGAAGTCTCTGAAAAGGTGGACACCGCCTCGGCGCTTGAGCCAGGCGTGGTGAGGTTGTTTCGTTATGACAGCGAGCGCGATGAGCTTGTGGAAGAGACCGATCTTGAACGCCATGTCATGGAGGATGGTCACACGATCTCAATCAGGCCCTCGCTTGCGTTGGAGCCCGCGTCGACCTACCTGCATGTGGTGACAGGGGGGCTAAAAACCGAGCAGGGTAAGCCTGTGATAGCGCAGCCACAGTCGGCGCTGATGACTTTTGATAGCCCTCTGTATGAGAATGGAAAGTCGACAGTTTCGGTGTTGTCCGACGATGAGGCATCACGTCTTGAACCCGAGCGTGCAAAGATTGATACCCTGCTTACACGCGCAGAGATGCGTTATGGTGTGAGTCGCGAAGATATTGCTTTTGCTGGTGTTTTTCGTACAGTTGATGTGGTGTCCTACCTGATGGACAGGCGAGCGAAGCTGTACCGTGAGGACCTGAGAACAGATGTGGTTAATGTGTTGAGCAAGAGTCCGTCGGCGCGCGGTTTACCGTTTGTTCTACGTGATGTGGAGACGGTTGTGACAGGGCAAGTGACCGTGATGGACCACCTCGATAAGCGTACATTAAGAGTGCGTGAGGATGGTTTATACGAGGAGCGCCAGGTGGACTTTCTGTTAACCATTCCAGAGGGGGCGAACAAGGGCGAGCCGATTCCCACAGTAATTTTTGGCCATGGGTTAGCCACGAGTCGTGAGCTTTTATACATGATCGCACAAAAGCTCGCCGATCACGGATACGCTGCGATCACGCTGGATCTGCCCTATCACGGTGAGCGCGCGATTTGTGTGCGCGATACGGACTGTGCGTCAAACGCCACATGTGGTGAGGATCGACAGTGTGTGAACGCAGATGGTTCGCGCGGTGAGTTGAACAGGTTGGAGTCTGTGATTGCAGATGGGCCATCGTACCCTGTGACAAGTGGTGAGCCGTTTATATTGATTGATGATCTTGAGGCGTCACGCGATCACTTTGCGCAAGCGTTGCTGGACATGCACCAGCTTGTACGCGTGGTACGGTCGGCGCAGTGGGGCAAGGTCACGGGAGGTTATGAGCTTGCAGGGGATGATCTTGTATATCTTGGCATGAGCCTTGGGGGAATTCTTGGCTCAATGTTGACGGTGTTGGAGCCAGGCATTGATAGTTTTGTACTCAATGTGCCAGGCGCAGGTTTGCTCGAGATGATGGAGAATTCACCAGCATTTTCGACGCTTTATCAACGAGAGCTTGAGCGTCAAGGGATCGACTTCAGGGAGGGCACAGATTACATGCGATTCCAGGACATGGTGTACTGGGTGCTTGATGTGGTGGACCCCGTCAATGTGGTTCAGCACACGATAAAACGTCCTGCACGTTATGAGGACCCCGAGACAGGAGAGGTCAAGGTGGTGCCATTCAAGCGTGTGATGCTCCAGATGGCCGAGTCTGACTCTGTGGTTCCCAATATCACCACCCAAATTTTGTCTGAACGCATGGGTGTGGAGTACAGGACATATACACCAGCCATTTCAAACCACGCGTTTTTGTTTGATCCCACGAGCTTTGAAGGTGGTCGCGCGAGGAATGATATGGTTGAGTTTTATGATGCGAGGTGAAAGATATCTATTTGACTGTTCATTGGCCTTCAGCACAAGACTTCTGTTAGCATTATACATGACATTGCATAGGATCGGGTTGGCGCGTCGTGGTCATTGACCCTTTAAGGGTGGTATATCGGGGGATGAATACAGTGATATTATTTAGGAGAGTAAGATGAGACGAATTGAGCTTGGGTTGGTTGTGTGTGTGGCTCTGGTTTGTAGCGGATGTATTGAGACACCAACGTATGTGGGTGGTGATACATCGTCAAAAGACATGGCACAGGATGCACACATGCCTGGTGACATGGATACGACAGAGGCATCAGATCTTGCAGATACAGGCAATCCAGACACTTCGGACATGCAAGATGCTGCACCTGATCTTGGGCCATGCGCACAGACATGCGTGGACCCTACACCTGCTTGTGATACGGACTCTGGTGCATGTGTGGCTTGTATTGGTGATTCTGATTGTGGCGATGAGCTTGTGTGTGACACCTCTTCGCATGAATGCGTCAGCTGCCTGAATGACGAGCAATGTGAAGGTGATATGCGATGTGACACCGCGAGTAATACGTGTGTCACGTGCCTTGAAAATATGGACTGCTCCACACCTGAGCTTTCCACATGCGACGCCTCTTCAAACACGTGCGCGGCCTGTAGTTCAGATGAGGATTGTGCGCATATTGAGGGCAAAAATACGTGCAATGATGGGACGTGCGTTGAGTGTACACCAGACAACGAATCCGAGACGTGCGACATATTCAGCTGTGATCCTGTGACCTTCACCTGCACTGACATTGAACGTGGTACTGTTGATGATTGTGAGCCATGTAAATCAGATAGTGACTGTCTGTCAGGTGGTTGCGTTGAGATGAGTTATAAATCTGGGGGCAATGAGGTTTCTGTCGGGTCGTTCTGCCAACCTCCTGTCGTTGATAATTCATGCCCTTCCCATGTGTATTCAACCCCTCGCGAGGTGACTACGCGAAGCGGAAATACTGCGATCTTCTGTCATATTAATGAGGTCGTGACGACGTGCGGTGCTACACTTTCCTCTCTTGATAATGTTGCATGTGATCAATCTGACCTGAACAGATTTTCGGCTGACTGTGGACTTGATGGTGTGAATGATGGTGTTTGTGTTGAAAAAGACGTTCTTAAGAACAGCTTATGTTCTGTAGTTTGTGAGGTCGACGCTGACTGCCGCTCCTCTGAAGAATGTAAGGCATTTACAGCAGGTGAGCTTACAGGGCGTAAGGCTTGCATTCAGGATTAACAAGGGGAGTAATAAATACGAGGATAGTTCACACACAGGTTGTGTTGCTTGCGTGGATGTCATGTGGACATGAAGTCATGACTGCGTCAGTTGCTTGACTGATGAGCAATGCGAAGGTGATATGCAATGTGATACCGCGAGTAATACGTGTGTCACATGCCTTGAAAATATGGATTGCTCTGCTGCCAATGCCTCGAAGCGCAGTTTGGTGTGTCAGTTCACCCAGGTCATGCGGAGGCCACGGTGATGATGCGTTTTTAGTGTGAAATATATTTTTAGTTAAGTGTTTTGTTTTTAAGGTTTTTTGCGGTTTGTTGTGAAAAAAGGAATAAAAAAGTAAAAAAACCTCTTGTCATAACTGCGATCATACACTAAATATCACAGTCCCTGTGGCGGGATAGCTCAGTTGGTGAGAGCGCAGGATTCATAACCCTGAGGTCCCGAGTTCAAATCTCGGTCTCGCTACTTGAGGCCAGGGGCTCTTCGGAGCCCCGGAGCCTGTGGAGGCAGCACTTCGGTGCTGCCTTCTTTTTTTTCTTGGTGTCTGCTCATTACAGCATGTCTTACGTCGTGGCGTGAGGTGTTTGTTTTGGCAGTCTTTCATCAATAAGAAGGCCATGAGTCAGGCGAGGATTGCGCAGCAATCCTCGCCTGACTCATGGCCTTCTTATTGATAATAAAAGGTTTTTATTCTTTGTTTGTAGAGGATGACCACAGACCAATGCGACCAGGTTTAAAGTCGGGGAAGTTGGGGTTTGTGCCTTCCTTGGATACCGCGTAGCCAACCATCAGGAGGCTTCCATCTTCTCTGGAGATGACCTCCACATCAAGTACACGTGCGCTGGTCCATGAGTCTTCCTGAGGGGTAATGATAGGGGCCTGTGTGAGTCGATCCCATGTGTAGCCATCTTCACTGACAGCCACGCCTACAGAGATGGCTGATTCGGGTTTGAGCTGTCCATCAAGAGCGGAGTACCACATCACGTAGCGGCCACCCACAAACTGGACATGTGGATCAAGTACGTTGGCGTCCCATTCTCCTCTGGATCCTTCGAATACAGGATTGTTCTCGTAGGGGGTCCAGGTTTGACCGTCCGTGGATGTGAGGACACCAATTCTTCCAATGGCGTCGGTTTTTGTGGATGCCCCCGCATAATACAGGCGCCACACGCCATCGCTTCCCATGAGCGCGCCAGGCGAGGTCAGGAATGTCTCATCCCAACTCCCTTCGGTTGGCCTGTAGATGGGGGACTCCGAGCGTGCCCATTGTGTGCCTTCTGCATCCATGGAGCGTGCCTGTCCAATGGCAGGATCTGTATGATATCCAACACGATAGCCAAGATACCACATGTCCCATTTCTCCGCGTCTGCATTCCATCGCACCGAGGGGGTTTCGCGTGCAATTGCCCAGTCATTATCAGATGCATCAGCAGGAGTCATGACAGGTGCATCGTCCATGTTCCATGTGCCATCTGTGCCTTGCACCGCACGTCCAACAACAGGAAACATCTCTGACTCGTCTCCTCCTGCTGCAAACCAGATCGCCAGCTCGCCTGATGGGAGCACACCAAGTGTGGGATCTGAATGGTTCAGGCAGTCCCATTCGGGGCAGGTCTGAATCTGTGGTTGTGGATTGTCAGGCAGTTGTTCAAACGATGTGACACGACCATCTATTGGGACCACAGAGAGGTCATGTGTAACATCAACCATCACGCCATCACCCACCACAGTGGCTCG
>Ga0207913_1000228_pt1 | contig 15063 bp, 10 predicted proteins | sample DeeseametaMP2913_FD_184168 | JGI IMG/M metagenome (GOLD analysis project Ga0207913, IMG submission 184168) | Marine microbial communities from the Deep Atlantic Ocean - MP2913 (SPAdes) | ecosystem: Environmental > Aquatic > Marine > Oceanic | place: West of Santa Cruz de la Palma, Atlantic Ocean...
AGTTTTGACATTGAATTGCATGAAGCCGATAAGCCCTTAGCGTGTTTGATATTAGGCCATGGAGCCGGTGCCGGTAAGGAACATGAGTTCATGCAAGACATTGCGAAGGAACTTGTTGCTAGAGGTATATCAACCGTTCTTTTTAACTTTCCCTATATGCAAACCATAAAAGCTACCGGTAAGCGTAGGCCTCCCGATAAAGCCGATAAACTTATGTCACATTTTACTGCGGTGATTGAAACCTGCAGCAAAGATAACAAAGCCTTGCATAACTTGCCTGTGTTCATCGGTGGAAAGTCGATGGGCGGGCGTATGGCGACCATGGTGTACGAAGCGGTGAGCAATGTAAAAGGCGCGATAGCGCTGGGCTATCCGTTTCACCCTCCTGGTAAGCCAGAAAAAACACGAACCGAACATCTGCAAACGGCGTCTAAACCTTTGCTTATTATTCAGGGTGAACGAGATACCTTTGGTACGAAGAGCGAAGTAGAGGACTACATAAAGCGCTGCGTGTTATCTGCAGACATTGAATGCGCCTATTTAGACGACGGCGATCACAGTTTTAAGCCTCGCAAAGCAAGTGGCAAAACGCAGGAAGAACATATTGTTACCGCTGCCACGCTTACCGCTTCTTTTATTGAAGTCCATTTAAATAATTAATGGTTAATTAGAAATCAGAGCGAAAGACTAATTTAATGAAAACTGAAAAACTTAGGTTTGCCACCGTTGCTAAACCTTATCTTATTACTGGCGCATTGCTAGCGGGCCTTTCTGTGGTACTAGGTGCGTTTGGCGCACATGGTTTAAAAAGCGTATTAACTGCACAGCAGCTCAACACGTTTGAAATTGGCGTGCGTTATCAAATGTATCACGCATTAGCCTTGCTGCTTTTGCCTGCGCTGTCAGGCGTTGTCTCATCGACGTGGGCAAATCGGGTAGCGTTTTGTTTCGTTACCGGTACGGTGTTGTTTAGTGGAAGTTTATACGCGCTAGGAATAAGCAGCATAAAATGGTTTGGCCCGATAACCCCTTTGGGTGGCATGTTCTTTATTATTGGATGGGTGTCGTTAGTGATAGGACTGATAAAAGGTCATGATTTAAACAAGCAACAAAAAGAAGAGCAGAACAAAACTCACCACATGCCGGGGGCAGGTAATGTCTAACACCAGTATTTTAGGTTATTGCCGACCTGGTTATGAAAACGATACGGCTAACGAGCTTACCTCTCGTTACGGTGAAGCCCAGTGTTATGGCTACCCAGTATCTAAGAAGAACAGTGGCTTTGTACTTTATCATTTATATGATGCCACGCAGCTTGAGCAAACCATTACCCAGTTTGCTGTTCACGACAGTATCTTCCCTCGTCAACTGGTGGCTGTTTTTGCCACGCTAAACGATATAGAGAAAGAGGACAGGGTAGGGCAAGTGCTCGAGGCTTTGAAAGAGGTAGAAAAACCATTTCAAATTTTTGGCGCCATAGACGTCGAATACCCAGATACAGAAGAAGGTAAAACCCTCGCAAAGTTCTGCCGAAAGTTTACTGTTCCTCTTCGCCAAGCCCTAAGAAAAGCGGGATGGCTCACCGCAAAGGAAAATTTAGGTAAACCAAAGCTACATATTTTCTTTGAGTCATTTGAGATTTGCCATATTGGCTATACATTACCCAGTCATGCTAGTGGCGATCACTTGGGTATTTGCCGGTTAAAGTTCCCAAGTGATGCGCCGAGCCGCTCGACGCTTAAACTTGAAGATGCTTTAGTGAATATGTTGAGCGACAAACAGCAGGCTAAGGTACTTCGAAGCGGTGGACGTGCCGTGGACCTAGGTGCATGCCCGGGCGGTTGGACATATCAGCTGGTGAAGCGCGGAATGTATGTTGAAGCTATCGACAATGGACTTGTAGCCGATAGTTTAATGAGCACGGGCTTGGTTGAACATCACGCGGCAGACGGGTTTACCTATCGACCACAATTTGGTCGTGTAGATTTGCTGGTATGTGATATGATAGAGCAACCCGATAGGGTAGCTAAATTGATGGGTGATTGGTTAGTTAAGCACTGGGCAACGCACGCAATATTCAATTTAAAGTTACCTATGAAACAACGTTATGAAACTGTAGTTGAAGCCATGACGTTGCTAAGAGGCCGATTAAATGCCTTGGAAGATGCATTTGCGGTGAAGGTGAGGCATCTCTACCACGACAGAGATGAAGTTACAGTAACAATTGTTCGCACTTCAAAAGATGAGGTGTGATTTTGTTATTTTTCAAAAAAGTGTCATTAATTAATAAGTTATTGATACTTAAAGAAAAGAATTGATGGTGGTGCGGATTTTAGCAAACGAATTTAAGGTTTATGCTAAAAAAGGTGTAAATCTGGTATAGAAATCCTTTATAATCCGGCCGTTTTTTTACTCTGAACCAATGAAAGTGAACTAATGTCAGACTTATCTCATTACAGAAACATTGGTATTTTCGCCCACGTAGACGCGGGTAAAACTACCACAACAGAACGTATCTTGAAGCTTACTGGTAAAATCCATAAAACTGGTGAGGTTCACGATGGTGAATCAACAACTGACTTCATGGAGCAGGAAGCTGAGCGTGGTATTACCATCCAGTCAGCGGCAACAACCTGTTTCTGGAAAGATCATCGCATGAACATCATCGATACTCCGGGACACGTTGACTTTACAGTTGAAGTATATCGTTCACTTAAAGTACTAGACGGCGGTATCGGTGTATTCTGTGGTTCTGGCGGTGTTGAGCCTCAGTCAGAAACTAACTGGCGTTATGCTAACGAATCAGAAGTTGCGCGTGTAATCTTCGTAAACAAACTAGACCGTATGGGTGCAGACTTTTACCGTGTAGTTGGCCAAGTTAAGAAAGTACTTGCTGCTAACCCACTAGTAATGACGCTTCCAATCGGTATCGAAGACGAGTTTAAAGGTGTTGTTAACCTTCTAGACATGAAAGCGTACATCTGGGACGATTCAGGTCTTCCTGAAAACTACGAAGTTGTAGATATCCCAGCAGATATGGTTGATAAGGCTAACGAGTACCGTGAGCAACTAATCGAAACTGCTGTTGAGCAAGATGACGACCTAATGATGGCTTACATGGATGGTGAAGAGCCGTCTCTAGAAGACATCAAGCGTTGTATCCGTAAAGGTACTCGTGACCTAGCGTTCTTCCCAACATACTGTGGTTCTGCATTTAAGAACAAAGGTATTCAGCTAGTTCTTGACGCGGTTGTAGACTTCCTACCTTCTCCAACAGAAGTTGATCCACAAGATCTAACTGACGAAGAAACGGGTGAGCCTACTGGTGAAGTTGCAACAGTATCTGTTGACGAGCCGTTCCGTGCACTTGCGTTCAAAATCATGGACGACCGTTTCGGTGCCCTTACGTTTATCCGTATCTACTCTGGTAAGCTAAACAAAGGCGACACTATTCTTAACAGCGCAACGGGTAAAACTGAGCGTATCGGCCGTATGGTTGAGATGCACGCTGATGAACGTACTGAACTTACTTCAGCACAAGCAGGTGACATCCTAGCTGTTGTTGGTATGAAGAACGTTCAAACTGGTCACACACTATGTGATCCTAAGCACCCATGTACACTAGAGCCAATGATCTTCCCTGAGCCAGTAATCTCGATTGCTGTTAAGCCAAAAGACAAAGGCGCTAACGAAAAGATGTCTATCGCTATCGGTAAACTAGTAGCAGAAGACCCATCTTTCCAAGTTGAAACTGACGAAGATTCTGGCGAAACCATCCTTAAAGGTATGGGTGAGCTTCACCTAGATATCAAAGTAGACATCTTGAAGCGTACTTACGGCGTTGAGCTAGAAGTTGGTCAACCTCAAGTTGCTTACCGTGAAACTATCACACAAGCAGTTGAAGACAGCTACACGCACAAGAAGCAGTCTGGTGGTTCTGGTCAGTTCGGTAAGATTGATTACCGCATCCGTCCGGGCGAAACTAACTCTGGCTTCAAGTTCACATCTACTGTTGTGGGCGGTAACGTTCCTAAAGAATTCTTCCCTGCAATCGAAAAAGGTTTTGCAGGTATGATGGAAGTAGGTCCTCTAGCGGGCTACCCAGTACTAGACGTTGAAGTTGAGCTATTCGACGGTGGTTTCCACGCAGTTGACTCATCAGCAATCGCGTTCGAAATTGCAGCTAAAGGTGCATTCCGTCAGTCAATGCCAAAAGCAGGTCCTCAAATTCTTGAGCCTGTGATGAAAGTTGACGTGTTCAGCCCAGAAGACAACGTTGGTGACGTAATCGGTGACCTTAACCGTCGTCGTGGTATGATCAAAGACCAAGAAGCTGGCGCTACTGGCGTTCGCATCAAGGCTGACGTACCTCTATCTGAGATGTTTGGTTACATCGGTCACCTACGTACTATTACATCTGGTCGTGGTCAGTTCTCTATGGAATTCAGCCACTACTCAGCATGTCCTCAGAACGTAGCTGACAAAGTAATTGAAGAAGCGAAAGCGCGTAAAGCTGCTAAGTAATTAGCCTTTGCGAACGTAAGCTGACCTTGGGTTAGCTTACGCTTCAAGAAATACTAAAAAGCCGGTCGCATGACCGGCTTTTTTTATGTCGAATGTCCCATCCTGAAATACGTTTAGTACATCTTATATGGCAGAAACTTACCTGACATAACTACGCTGACACGGTCACCTTTAGGATCGTTTTCGCGCTGTAAATCCATAGAAAAATCAATGGCACTCATGATGCCGTCGCCAAACTCTTCATGAATTAATTCCTTTAATGTAGTGCCATACACACTCACTAATTCATACCAGCGGTAAATAAGTGGGTCGGTAGGGACTTCTGTGGGTAACGAGCCTTTGTAAGGCACGATTTGAAGCCAGGCAATCGCTTCGTCGGTAAGCTCAAGTAACTCACCCACGGCTTCAGCTTGCTGCTTTGTCATGGCCATTTGTCCTAAGCAAGCTGCTGTACTCCATTCTTTTGACTGACCAACAACTTCGGCAATCTGACTCCACTTTATGCCTTTTAAAATTTTGGCTGACTGGATCATGTCGGTAACTTGGGTTCTCGATGTAATCATTTACATTTCCTTAAAGGGTTAGTTAAACAAAATGAGCGTAACTAGATTGCTGAAAATAAGTGCCAGTATTAGCACCTTGTACACAAAAAGAGGGTGTCGTTTTACTAACGGCTCGTACGCCGTATGTTGTGATGGATTTGGGTAGCGAAGCGAAAAAAGAAACTCAGATAGTGAAGAAAATCGCTTGTCAGGGTTCACATGCAAAGCACGTTTAAGAGCGCTATCAACCCAATTAGGTATTGGCCGATTAGGAGCCAATGCGGTTTGGTATTTTAACTTTTTCTGCTCGGCCAACGTGCGACAATGAGCGAGCTTTGTGCCATAGGGGTAACGCCCGCACAAGAGATAGTAGGTGAGGACGGCTAAGGAAAACAGATCAGAGCGCTCTGTGCCTACATTTCCTAAAAAGTATTCAGGTGCGGAAAAAAGTGCAGCGCCAGGAATAGGTGTGTCACTATAGAGGCTTGGGGCATCGGCTAAGGCTGCTGAACCCAAATCTATAATTGTACAGTGCCCTTGTTCGCTAATAATAATATTGTCGGGGCGTATATCCCTATGAACAATGCCCTGACGGTGCATTGCCTGTAAACCTTTACCAACCTGCTCGATTATATTCCTAACTTGCTCTAATGGCGGCGTAGGATTATCAACAGCCCATTGAGCTAGCGTTTGACCTTGAATATATTCACTTACGCTGTAAAAAGCAGAAGGAGGGTACGGTAAACCCAAATCAGTAAACGTTGGGCTTTTAATAACGTGTGCCGAATTAATCCGTCTCGAAAACCAGCTCTCTATTAGGAACCCATTTACCATTTCTGGTGATAGGGTAAAGTCGGTAGCCGGCGTTTTTACAACCACAGGGCTGTTTGTCTGCGTAGCTTCACAAGACGAATTGGTGGCAATAAAAACATGGCTTCGGGCCGACGTATAAAGCTGTCGTTCTAGCTTCAGTCCATCAACATCATCACCCGTCTTAAAATTTGCGGCAGCAGGCTCTTCGCATACATGTTCATCAGACTGCTGATTTGAGTAATGAATCGCAGCATCAGAAACCTCAGAATTGGTTATAAGTTGGTCGCCCAACGGCCTGTTAAGTACAGATGAATGGGGTGAAGTTGAAACGCCGGAATACGGTGGATGTCTGTGATCGTTTAGGCCATCAAGGCTAGCTACAAGAACCTTTACGAGAAGTAAGGTGAGGTTGTCATCGCTTCCTCTAGTAAATGCCTCATGTACTACCAACGCGGCTTGGTTTTCCGAAAGCGTATCGGCCTCACTGATTTTCATAAGAATGGTAGATAGCGAAACAAACTCATAAACCCCGTCGCTACTTATCGAAAACGTGCTCGATGAGTTGAGGGTGAGTGTTGTGTGGTCGATGTCTATATGTGCTTGAACGCCTAATGCTTTAGTAAGATAACTCTGCGAAGGCTCACTTTCCGATACTTGACGATGAGGTCTTGTGAGTAAGACAGGCGACTGTGCGTTCTTAGAAATAGCCTGAATTTGACAATCCCCCACATGAAATACATCCATGTGATTGCCTGTTACCACCGCCACTGTTAACGTGCACACATAACCTTTTTCTGGAGTATAGCAGAAGGGACTTCTTTGCGTACGTGTGTAAAGCAGCGCGTTTATCTCTTTAATAATGGTTTCAGCGCGCATCTTAACCGACCATTGTTCCGGCGCCATATTAAACAGTTTAATAAACTGACTGGTAGCAAAGTCGCTAGCAACTTGGCTAACCGTACTGCTACTTACACCGTCGGCGATAACAAAAACGCTGCTTTGATCTGGGTTATCAGAAACATGAAAAGCGTATGCATCTTGGTTTATCGCTTTAACGCCGGCTGTAGAAAATGCACTTACACTGAGCGTGTTAGCTGGTGGGTTAATTGGGGCGTTTAACGCGGCTCGCTCATTCATGTTTAATTGCTTCTTACCTGCATATTTAATTATGAGCCCAATTAGTTATTTCCAAGGAAACGGATAACGCCATCATGACGTGTCTTGTAGGGACAAGGCATGATGGCTTTAAGATAAGCGCCTTAATTAAATAGGCAGTGTTTGCGATGCAGCGGCTTTATCAACAGGGATAGTACGTTTGGGTAGCGTCTTAACGTGGGTGGTGTACAGGGTTAGTCCAGTAAAGGCGAGGCCACCAACAAGATTTCCAAGTGCAGTTGGGATCTCGTTCCAAATGAAGTAGTCCATAACCGAGAAGTCGCCGCCCATAATAAGGCCAAATGGGAAAAGGAACATGTTTACTACTGAGTGCTCAAAACCCATAAAGAAGAACAGCATGATTGGCATCCACATGGCTAGTACTTTTCCGCTAACGTGAGTTGAAATCATTGCACCCACTACGCCTAGCGACACCATCCAGTTACACAACATGCCGCGAATAAAAATGGTGAACCAGCCTGCAACGCCGTGTTCTGCGTAGCCCAATGTACGAGCTTCGCCAATGCTGGCTACCTTAGTCGCGATGGCACCGCCATCCACGTTATATCCCATGGTAAAAATAAACGACATCATAAAGGCCACGGTTAATGCGCCGCCAAAGTTACCTAAAAATACTAATCCCCAATTTCGTAGAATTTGTTTTGGCGTGACGCCAGGTCGCTGTGCAAGCCAAGCGAGTGGGGTAAGTACAAACACGCCGGTTAATAGGTCAAACCCCATAAGGTAGAGCATACAAAAGCCCACTGGGAATAACACTGCGCCAAGAAGAAACACGCCGGTTTGAACGGCAATGGTAACGGCAAAAACAGCGGCAAGGGCCAATATTGCACCTGCCATATAAGCGCGAATTAGAGTATCTCGTGTAGACATATAAATTTTGGCTTCGCCTGCATCTACCATCTTGGTTGCAAACTCAGCGGGGAGAAGATAAGCCATGGTTTCACCTCACGTTGTCGTTATTAATAAGTTGTCATCTGTGTGTTGGCGTTTACTGTTTCAATGCGTTCCAGAAGATCAAAAAAAGGCGTCCGCAGCGCTCTCGTAAGAAAGAACTGGGGACGCCTTTGTCCGAAACTCATGCATTGTGGTAGCTAACAAATAAACCGTCGGTTATGTGTACGCCTTTGTACTCTAAAGCCCGTTGGCAACTAATACTTGTATAAGCGCCTTCGTACTTTTGTTATCCATTTGTACAAAGCTAAAAAAGTGCCAATAACCAAAATGTACCTAAACGTGTTATTTATTGCTATTTAAAACAATGGCTTGTGTAAATTCGTGGCTGTGTTGATAGTCGCTTGCGCCAAGGCACTATTAATTAGTCTGCACTAAAAAGGGGGGAGTGTGAGTGTTTAAGGTGCAATCGGTTTTACTATTTCCTACTTTAATGCCTGTTTTAACATTTTTAGCTGACGCTTCATGGTTGGATAAACTTTTGCCTCTTGTGTTCGGTGTGCGTATTTTTCGTGCTCAAATTGTTCACACAGAAGTGTTAGTGCCTTGGCAGCATCTTCGTTTATCAAGGGGTTAACTTCACTCATAAAGGCGGACAAGGTTTTATTCCCTCTTTCTTTTCCTGTTTTAGCTTCAACGCATTTTATTGCGTTTAGTAAAACTCTGTGTGAGGGCGACCGTGTGTTGCGATGCGTTTTGGGTAAAAAATAAAGTGCTAAAATAAGCCCAATTAGGCCAATGGCGGAAAGAAATACAACTCGCATTTTTTGCGGCGTTAGCGAGCCTAGTAATTCTTCAAGCATGTTGGTTTGCGCAGTATTGTCAAAGCCCAGTACCCATTTACTCCACGAGTAATCGAGCTGTTGAAACCAGCTTTGTAATGTTGCAAAAATAGCAGCGTTGCTAAGGTCGCCCAAAATACTGGCTTTACGAGACTCCCCAAGCTCTTCCAGCGCACGTTCAAGCCCGAAGGTTAAGCGTGACGGTGCCACCATACTCGTTGGGTCGTGTCGAATCCACACACCATCAATAAAAGCTTCCACCCACGCATGTGCATCGTACTGCCTTATTTGAAGTACATTGTCATTAAGTGCGCTTCCGCCCTGGTAGCCTGTCACCATTCTTGCCGGTACCCCTGCGGCGCGAAGCACATACACCATGGCGCCTGCGTAATGGGCACAAAAACCTGAGCGTTCTTCAAATAAAAAACGGTCGATGGGGTCGGTAGGCATGGCGTTCGGCGATAGGGTGTAGCGGAAGCCCCCTTGATTAAATTCACGCATTATTGCGCTAACTATTTGCTGTGCGCTTGAGTATTGTTTGGCAAGTGTCTGTCCCCATGCTCTGGCTTGAGGGTTGCCATTCATGGAAACCTGAAGGTTTAGTTGCGATTCAAAATTTCCTATTCCGCTAGTGATTTGAGCAGTTGGATAGTAGCGCAGATAAAACGCTTTTTTACTGGATATTGGGCTATTCGCCCTTAACGTAAAATCAAAAAGACTTCTTACGAAAATACTGTTCTCGCGGTTGTTGGGTGTCGAAGGCGCTAGCGCAAACAGCCACGTTTGCTGTGTGGCTTCCACGATCAATTCATAACTTATCACTTGAGGCGTATTTTCCTCGGCCAGAGCTGACAAGGGTGTTGGCTTGCCCATGTAAGCTAGCTGCTGCTCTGCCTGTTTGCGCTTGTCGCTAATAGACCAGGTTTTCCCGTCAAAATGTTCTAAGGTCATAGCGCGCCAATACCTGGACGGTGCAACAGGGACTGCTTCTGCGTTTTCAAATGTGGCGCTGAAAGCCAATTCAGATGAACTTGCAAGTGACGCAATATCACCAGGCGTCACCGTGTCAGAAAGCCCGGTTTCAGTCGACTTTGACGTGGGCATCTGCCAAAGCGGAGGGAGTTGGGGAAGCAGTAAAAACAGTAGCAGCGCGATAGGGAAAGCTTGGACAATAAGCACGGTCACGAATTTAATGCTTTTTGATTTGGGTATTCCTGCACCGTGATAAATGGCAGTCGCGAATAGCAGCAGGGCCAGTATTCCTGTATAGCCAATCCACGCAAATACGCTTAGAGACGAGATAAATCCGCAGCCGATCAAGAACAAACAGGTACATACAATTAAGTGAAAATCTCGTTTTTTCTCAACCAGCATGATTTTGAGCGCGCACGCGATGGTCAATAGGTTGATCATGCTATCAAGCAATCCTACTGAAAAGCCGAACCACGATAATGCGAACACTGCCAATATCGCCAGCAAGTTAACCGTGCGTGATGTTGGCAAACTATTCAACGCACTAAGGCCTGCGGCTCTCACTATCACAGCACATCCACCTAGCATAATTACCCATGTCATAAGTGGCGCGGTAAGAGAAAAAAGAATAAGAGAGAAAGCTATGCAGAGCATAAGCACAGCCACGGACGTTGGTTGGCTAAACACGCTTTTAACAACGGTTAATTGTGATAAACGGCTTAAAATAGCGGAGTTCATTTCGTTGACCTCGCTCTTTCATTCTTTATGGAAGATATTGAGACCGTTTTATTTGAGGTTGAAGAAGCTTGTGATGAATGCGAATTCAAACAAGCAAGTGCACTAAGACATTCGTGCCTATGTTTTACCCCGCGAGCAGGGGCAATGTTAAGCCCTTTGTACTGTATTCCAAATACCCGGTCTGCGCCTGTCCAAGACAATGTTGCATAGGTAAGTGCCGATACGGCAGTTTCCACATCTATGTTTGAGGGAACTGAAAGTACAAAACTGTCGCTTTGCAAGGAGGTAAAGGATTTCGAAACCCAATTTCCGTTTTTCGCCACATGCTTCCACGATACGCGATTAAGCGGCTGTCCAACTTCGTAATCGTTTAATGCGTAGAAGTCCTCGTTACTTGTAAGGTCGTTAACCTGACTGACGCTATCCGACTCATTAGAACTCGCTACCTTATTAACAGTGACCGGACCTTCTTGAGGTTTTGCATAGACAGTAACCTGTTGGTCAAAATCGAGGTGGGTCCAGCATTTGTATAATCCCAACGGAAAATCGCATGCAATGGTTAGTCTGCCCAGTGCAAATCGCCCCCGTACTGGTATTGGAAGAGGCACGCTGAGGGTTTGCGTTTGTCTTGTATCCGTAACTTCATTGTCGTTTAAAGAAAAGCTGTACGTCTGCTGATCCACTGAGGTATCTTGATTGCTTGCATTAACAGCGGTTTCCATGGGGCGTGCTGTATTTAGCCACTTTATTGCTAATACACCATTGCACGTTTTCGTTGGCGCTGCCGCGTGAGGGATAACCTGAAGCTGCAATTCACCCTGTAAGTTACAGTGAAATGGACTGGGGGGCGTCGCTTTAAGCGCTAAACGCGCAAAGTTTTGATGAGTGTAAAACAGCGTTAATAGCATAATGCTTAAGCACAAATAGCTAAGCAGCAACATCAAGTTGTTTTGGTAGTTAGTGCCAAGTAAAAACAAACACAGCGATAGAATAATAAAAGACCAACCGAATCCGCTCGGCAATATAAAAATACTGTTTAAGTTGAGGTGATGTTCGTGAGAAGCCGGAACTCGCCTGTCTAACCACTTTAATAGCCTACGTTGTAGGTAATTCGAAAGTGAAGCTGGCATTCTACGCACCTTTAGCGCTCCGAAAATTCATGAATGCTAGGCTGCCAGTGGGTCAATACTATCGAGTAATTTCTGGCTCAGTTTTTCACCGTCAAAAGCATGGGTTTGCTGCCCTTGTGCCAACTGATGTGAAGACAATGTTAGCCTATGAGCGGTAATGGCCACGAAGACGGCCTGTACATCTTCGGGAGTAACATATGATTTTCCGGAAACAAACGCCCAAGCTTTGGCACCTTGTAGTATCGCTCTACTCGCTCGTGGCGATAGGGGGTTAGGGTAATCATTACTTTCTCGACTTTCACTCACCAATCTTAGAATGTAATGAATAATGGCATCGCTGGTATGAATAGTGGCTACCTCTCGTTGCATCTCGCGCAAATTCTCCTCATTTAGTATTTGTGCAAGCGGTGCTGATGCATCCTGTTGCAATAGCATGGCTTTTTCTGCTTCCCACGCTGGATAGCCCAAAGAGATACGCATAAAGAAACGGTCGAGTTGGGACTCTGGCAAGGGATAAGTGCCCGATTGATAGCTTGGGTTTTGTGTAGCAATAACAAAAAATGGAGAGGGTAGCGCGTGGGTTACACCATCGATACTTACTTGTCGCTCTTCCATCGCTTCTAACAGGGCGCTTTGTGTTTTGGGGCTGGCTCTGTTTAGCTCGTCCGCTAACACCACTTGGCTAAAAATAGGGCCGTGTCTAAACGAAAAGCGCTTTGCCTCGTCTTGTTCATTACTATGAAAAATGTTTACGCCCAACATATCTGATGGGAGTAAGTCAGAAGTAAATTGAATGCGAGAATATTGTAGGCCAAAAACTTGGGAAAGCGCATGAGAAAGGGTGGTTTTACCCATTCCCGGTAAGTCTTCAATTAATAAGTGGCCATTGGCAAGTAAACAAGTTATTGCGAGTTTTAATTGGTGATCTTTACCAATAATTTTCTGACTAAGAGCCCGCTGTACGTTAATGATATCTTGGCGCATATGATTGTCACTTAAGTTTAAAGTTACTCTGTCACACTACGTATTAAACAGTGAGAAAGCGATTAAGGCTTTTCTAAGGATGTTGCGCAATGATGTTTAAGTTCATGTCTGAGTTCATGTTCTAGTTTACATGTTTAGCGAACGGTAACGAGTGCCGACAATGCGGTGTTTCGAAGGTCACTACTTCTTAATAATAGCAACGATAGTGAAAGGCTTTCTATTGAATTACCTGTTAAATTTTATACGCAGGTATATCAGCGACTTGATGGTTCGTTGCGTTGTTTCTCCTATGTTCTTAATGTTGTTAAGGCGACGTCTATTTTTGAAAAAGTAAAAACGGCTTACATGGACTTTATCGACAGCAAATACGACGGGTTGGGAAGCAGTAAAACGTCACTTTCTTATCTTATTAGCATAGATTCCCGCAAAACATCTGTTATTAAGTGCTGCGTAGTTTATCTGTGTTGTCTATAATGGTGCCTCTTAAAAAGGAAGTAGTTATGAAAAGCATTGAAATAGATGACGATTTATATGCCTTCATCGCCAGCCAAACGAAGCATATTGGTGAGAGTGCATCACAAATTTTAAGACGTTTACTTTTGCCTGAAGACGGTGCCGTGTCCCATGGTGTCCAATCTGGTGTGGTTTCATCAACATCTGCAAAAACAAGCGAATCAAAAAGTGCGGAAGTGGTAGAAACTGTAGAAAGTGCAAGTGAATCAAAAGCAGCAGCTGAAACGCAAGTGGCGTCTAAAACACCAGCCAAAGCACCAGCCAAAGCACCCACCAAAGCGACAGCCAGTGCAGCAGTAAAAGCAGCGCCAAAAGCCGCAGCGAAGAAAGCACCAGCTAAAGCAACGGCAGCAAAATCTCCTGCAACTTCAAGGGCAACTAAGAAGACGCCGGAAGTCTCTTCAGCAACGCCAGCAACAGAAGCTCACTCGAAAAGAGACATTCTTGATGCGGTATCGAAAGATGCACTGGGCACATTTACCAAACGCGTTGACCAGTTCTTGTTTGTTTTAAGTGCAGCGCACAAGCTTAATGCAGAAAACTTTGCTCGTGTTGAAAGTATAAAAGGTAAAAACCGTACGTACTTTGCGACAAGTAAGGCGGCATTGTTGGAAAACGGCAGCAGTACTAATCCTAAAGCTATCCCTGATAGCCCGTTCTGGGTGGTAACAAATAACAATACTGCCAAGAAAACGAATATGCTGGAACAAGTTTTGCGTAACTTAGGCTATCAACCCGATGTTATTGAAACCGTGATTGCGCGTTTCTCTTCAGAAGGTAAATAGCAAGCCAAGGTATAGAACAACGAAACTTCTAAATAAGGATTTTTTTCATGGCATTACATCCGCAGGCTGGACAGCATGCAGCAAAAGAGCAACTCATTAACGTAGCGCAGTTAGTGAGCCAATATTACAGCTTCAAACCGGATATCAATGATCCGGGCCAAGCGGTCTCTTTTGGTACCTCGGGTCACAGAGGTACAGCTTCCAACGCTACGTTTACCGACACCCACATCAGTGCAATTTGCCAAGCATTGGTAGAGTATCGTAAACAAGAAGGTATCGACGGTCCGCTGTTCGTTGGTAAAGATACCCACGCGTTATCTGAGCCTGCCATGATTACCGCTATCGAAGTTTTGTGTGCAAACGGTGTCAATGTTGTTGTGCAGCGTGCGGACAATGAAAGCATGGGCTATACGCCGACACCCGTAATTTCGCGTACTATTATTCGTTACAATCGCGCTGGCAACACCGACAAGGCAGATGGTATCGTCATTACGCCTTCTCATAACCCTCCTTCAGACGGTGGATTTAAGTACAACCCGCCTCATGGTGGACCTGCCGATAGCGACGTAACCAAGCAAATTCAAGAACGCGCGAATGAACTAATTGCCGATGGCAATAAAAATGTTAAGCGTATCGATATTCGTCAAGCTACCGCGCGCAAATTGGTTCGTGAAGAAGACTTCATGGAACCTTATATTGAAGATCTTGCAAGCGTTATCGACATGGAAGCGATTGCAAAAGCGAACTTAAAACTAGGTACAGACCCACTCGGTGGTGCAGGTGTCGGTTATTGGTCGCGTATTGCTGAAAAGTATGGCTTGGACATTACAGTAGTTAACGACGCAGTTGACCCACAGTTCGGCTTTATGCGCCGCGACAAAGACGGCAAGCTTCGCATGGATTGTTCGTCGGCTTACGCAATGGCAGGGCTTATCGAGCTTAAAGATAATTTTGACCTTGCTTGGGGCAATGACCCTGACTTCGATCGTCACGGTATTGTTTGCAAAAGTGCCGGCTTAATGAACCCTAACCATTATTTGGCCGTGGCAATTAACTATCTGTATACCCACCGTCCAGAATGGCCCAGCGATTTAAAGATCGGTAAAACACTGGTGTCTAGCAGCATGATTGACCGCGTAGCCAACAGCCTGGG
>Ga0207913_1000230_pt1 | contig 15029 bp, 10 predicted proteins | sample DeeseametaMP2913_FD_184168 | JGI IMG/M metagenome (GOLD analysis project Ga0207913, IMG submission 184168) | Marine microbial communities from the Deep Atlantic Ocean - MP2913 (SPAdes) | ecosystem: Environmental > Aquatic > Marine > Oceanic | place: West of Santa Cruz de la Palma, Atlantic Ocean...
AGTTCGAAAAAAATATGCCTGTGCAGTTGTTGATGAATTTCAGGACACGGATCGTCGGCAATGGTCTATATTCCGTCATTTATTCCTTGAAAGTCCAGAACATCGATTAATCGTAATTGGTGATCCAAAACAGGCTATTTACTCTTTCCGTGGTGCAGATATTTTCACATATCTGCAGGCACGAAAAACGATTGAGGAAAAAACAGGACGCCTGCCGTTTACACTTAAAAAAAATTACCGCTCTTCCGAAAAACTTCTCTGCGGTTTGAATCAGATTTTCAGCGAAGAACGATGGTTCCCTGAAGAGCGCGGCATTTTTTTTCAGCAGGTCGGTTGCGGTAAACCGGAACTTGAACTGAAAGACCAAACACTTGATCGCAACGCCATTCATTTGCTGGAACTGTTACCTCAATTTACAGTTTCAGGGAAAAAAATTGCTGACCAGAGAAAGGCAGTAAATCCTAAAGTTTCTTTGAAAATATTGGCTGCATTCGATTCTTTGAGCGGTAAAAAGTTTTTTGGCAAAGAAGCTTTTTTGAAGGCAGTTAAACCTGTGTTGGACTTCAATTTGAGTGAATCCGATCAAAGTGTGATCTTGAGTTTATTTCTGGACGATCAGGCAGAAAATGCTACTCGTCGATTTGCAGAAGCAATTGCGCTTGAAATTAAAAATCTTTTGCGAATCGGATTTACCAAAACTGACCGACCGGTCTGGAAGAATGAAGAAGCAGAACGACCTTTGCGTGAGCAGGATATTTGTGTGCTTTTCCGCAAAAGTAAGGAAGGTGAAATACTGGGAAAAGCTTTACGCAAAAACGGAATTGACTTTGCGTTTTACAAACAGAAAGGTTTATTTGCCGGCCGTGAAGCTCAGGAAATCCTTGATTTGCTGGAAGCAGTTGCTCATCCTGCAGATCATTCGCGTACAGCTAAAGTTTGGCTGACTCGTTTTTTTGGTGCAAAAATACAGGATCTTGGACAATCACCTACATGGGATTCGGAATTTTTACATCAGCTTCAGGAATGGAAGTCGTTGGCGGAGGCCCGGAGGTTTAGAAGGTTTTTTGACGATGTTCTGCTGCAGACAAAATTGATCGAGCGTGAATTGCTGCTGAGTGGAGATGAGAGAAGTGTAACGAATTATGTGCATTTGTTTGAGGTACTGAACAAGCAGGTCCTGGAGCGGCACCTTGATTTGTTTGAATTGATTCAGTTGCTGCGGCGTTTCATTGACGGAAAAGAAGATCCGGGAGAAAACGAAAATTTGCTGCGACTTGAAAGTGATCGAAATGCGGTTCAGCTAATGACAATGCATGCCGCAAAAGGCCTGGAATTTCCAGTCGTATTTTTATTTGGAGGACTGACCGGAAACAAAAAAGACACGATGAAGTTTTATCATGATTCAACTGAAGAACCTGTCATAGATTTGCTCAGTTCAAATGTTCCCGCTGAACATCAGTGGCAGGCGGAAGCAGAACAGCAACGTCTGCTTTATGTTGCTATGACTCGTGCCTGCGGACGTCTCTATTTGCCATTTGCAGGATATTTAACGGGAAATTCAGGAAATCTTGTATGCAAAGTCAGTGACAGTTATTCATTTATTAACGATCAACTATCAACCATCAAAGAGCAATTATCTGCTGCTGTTGACAATTCTCCTTTCAGCAGCAGTATTGTCGGTAACTCTGCTTTGTACAAACAAGAAAACGTATATGAAATTGAACAGGAAAAGTTGCGTAAGTGGAAACCGACTCATCTTCCTGTGAGCCCAATTATTTTGGATGATTCAATTGAACCAGGTAAATTATTCAATCAACTCCGCTATAAAAAAAGGGGCTTTGTTTTAAGTTCCTTCAGCAGGATGAATAGGAAAAAGGAAGCACTGCAGGACATGGAAATGGAGTCTGCTTTGGTAGATGCTACGCCTGTAGAAATACGTACAGAAATTGATTTGGGAATGCGCCGGGAAAATGATGAAACCAACGAAATTGGATTGCCTTCGACTGTAGAACTGCACTCGGTTACCACAGAAAGAGTAGATGGGTTCCAACCAGAAACAAATAAAGATCCGCTTCCGGGGGGAGTTCAAACAGGAAATATGTTGCATGAATTACTGGAACTTGTGGATTTTAACACAATTCAAGCAAGTAATTCTCCCCAGGAATGGCTTGCTCATCCTAGCGTATATCGTCTGCTTGATTCGTTTAGGGAGCGTTATGGACGTTCTGTTGAAACATTGCCTCGAGTCGCAGAAATAATCTGGAGTACTTTGCGAGTGCCGGTGAAATTGGGAGAATCTAATGATGCTTTGGAATTGGCTGACAGTGAACGTTTTATAAGAGAAACTGATTTTTATTTTCCAATTCCTTTCAAGGTAAAAGGTAAAATGGACAAGGTGCAGGAGACACAAAACTACAGCTGGAAAGTCGATCCAAAAGTAGACGGCTGGAAAGTTGAAAAAGGATTTTTGCGAGGTTCAATCGACTTTTTATTTGAACACAAAGGACTGATTTATTTGCTGGACTGGAAAAGTAATCTGCTGTCAGATTACCATGTGGAAACATTGGAACAAGAGGTCAAGCAGCACTATGAACTGCAACTGCAGATTTACACTCTTGCAACGTCCTACTGGTTCAAACTCGATAGTGAAGAAAAATATAACGAAAAATTTGGCGGCGTACTTTACATCTTTTTACGTGGAATGCCCCAGCACAAGGGCGTCTACTTCAAGCGTCCGAGCTGGCAGGATTTGAAGGAATACGAAAACAGGCTGCGCTTGGAAAATTATTAAAAGAGAAAACATTGGAATGGACAAGTAGTATTCGTGTTTCCGGATGCTTCAAAGTTCAAAAAACAGAACCGTCAATTGCTGTTTTTTCTTTGAGAGTTAAGCCGAACTGTTTTTGGAGGGGCGGGTCAGTTGAAAAAAAGTTTCCCTTGCGCTGTCAGTTCCAATGATGGCGGCACGGTCGTTGGCTTCAAAGCGAAAATCAACATCCAAACTGGTCTCCAATTTGTCATTCCGAATGACTCCAACTACAGAGGAAGCCGTCTTTGTCCTGATTTCAGACTCTCCAATCGTTTTACCAACCAGTACGCTTCCGGGTTTTATCAATATCCACTGCAAGTCAAACTGATGTTCTGCCCACTGGAGCTGCTCCAGGATTTTATCTTCCTCATTTTCACTGAAAAGAGAGGCAAACAAATCCTGCCGCAGGGATTCAGTGTAATGCTGGATTTTGGCGGCTGGAATATGCAAATGTACCAGGGCCTTGCGTGCCATTTCAAGTCCCGCCTCAAATTCCGGAATCACCACCTCAGAAATATTGAGCTTTTTGAATTCTTCCAAAAACTCAACACCCGGTGCACGTGCCACCACCTGAATTTCAGTATTCACTTTTCGCGCATTTTCGACAATCGCCTGCGCAATCACTACTTCCGGAGAAGTAATGATTAACATGCGCGCCGAAGAAGTCTCGGCCGCTTCTAATACCACTTCGTGACTTGCGTCTCCATAAATAACTGTAATTTCAGAATTTTTTGCCTGCTCGACCCGAAGTTGATCCAATTCAATAATCAACAGGGGAACGCTGAGGCGTTTCAGAACCTGGGCAATTCGGAAACCAACACGTCCGCCGCCTACAATAATCACATGATTTCGTAATCCGGATTTAGGATAATTGATGGTGTCCAACGGCTCATGCTTGAACCAGCGTTTACTGAGTGCATACAGATGCGCGGTTTGCCCGGAAATAATCGGTGTTAGAAACATCGTTATTATCGCTGTGGTCAAAACCAGTGAATAGACTTCATGGCTGATTGAGTTTGTGGAGACCCCAACCTGTGCCAGCACAAACGAAAATTCTCCCACCTGAAAGAGCCCCAAACCAACGGCTAAGGGCACCACATTCCCGTATTTGAAAATCCGGGCCAGCAGCGCGAAAATAATGCCTTTACCGAGACTGACTATCAAAACAAGCATGAGAACCTGTTTCCAGTGATCCAGCAAAAATCCTGGGTTGAGCAGCATCCCCACGGATGCGAAAAATAATAAACCAAAAAGATCCCGAACCGGAATAATGTCACTCAACGCCTGATGTCCATAATCGGATTCGCTCAAAACCATTCCGGCGACAAATGCTCCAAAAGCAAAGGAAAGCCCTACCAGATACGTAAGATATCCCACGCCCAAACCAATTGCAGTGATGGCAAGCAAAAATAATTCGCGTGAACCCAAATGGGCAATGTAGCGCATAATTAAGGGCAGCAAACGTGTTCCGAACAAAATCATTCCCGCCAAAAAAACAACTGTTTTCAGAATTGCGATTTCCAATGAAATCCAACCCAGTGATGGATCGTTCAACATCGGGAGCAACACGATAAGGGGAACAACCGCCAAATCCTGTACGATCAACATTCCCACCATGACTTTGCTGGAAAGCGTTCCCAGCCATCCCTGATTCATCAAAGTTTTAAGCAGGACCATTGTGCTTGACAGGGAAACCAGCGCTCCAAGCCAAAGGGAGGATTTTGCATCCCAACCCATCAACTGCCCAATGCCGTAACCCATTCCAATAGTCAGTATAATTTGAATCGGCGTTCCGATCAGCGCGATCTTTTTAACAGGTTTGAGGTCTTTGAGAGAAAACTCCAAACCAAGTGCGAAAAGCAAAAGCGCAACTCCAATTTCCGCCAGCAGTTCTATTTCGTGTACACTGGTCAGCGCGAATCCACCGGTGTATGGACCAAACGCAATTCCGGTTAGAATGTATCCCAAAATCAACGGCTGTCCCAGTCTCTGCATAAGGAGGCCGCTGAAAAACGCTGTAACAACAAGCAGAATGAGATCTGTAGCAATGCCCATAGAGTAAAAATGAATGAGAAATATTTTCTGGAGGTTTTTACAGGTTCAGTTTTTTCCTGCTTTTATTTATGCCCATACAAATAATTTGTCAATACAAAATCATTGACAGTAGTGGGGGTGACTTTGATGATTTCCTGGATCGCTGGTTTATTATCTGCAACGATTCCATCGTGCGTGAAGTCTAGTCGGCTGGATGTACAATGGCGACAGATGGAGGTCACATCAACACAGAGAAATAGATCTGTTCTGCCAACCTTTTACCCAGTAACTTCAGGATAGTAGATAAAATAATTTGGAAAGAGCCGACAAACTCAAAAAAAATCTGACAATGATCAGTCTTGAAATACGCTGCTATAATTAAGATAGCCTTCTTTCTCTAAATCATTTTTTGAAACAAACCGAAGTGCGGCAGAATTGATACAATAACGTAAACCATCCGGTTTTGGGCCGTCATTAAACAAGTGTCCCAGATGAGAATCTGCTTTCTTGCTTCTGAGTTCAGTCCTTACAGAGAACCAGCCATTATCTTCTTTTTGAATTAAACTTGCTCCTTCAATAGGTCTTGTAAAACTGGGCCAGCCGGTGCCGGATTTATATTTATCTGTTGAACTGAACAGAGGTTCGCCTGAAACTACATCAACATAAATACCTTCTCTCTTGTTATTCCAGTATTTATTTCTGAAAGGCGGTTCTGTAGCATCGTTTTGCGTAACTTCAAACTGTAAAGGAGTCAGGATCTTTTTGAGTTCTTCCAAATCCGGTTTTTGAATATTGGATGTTTTATTGAATGCTTTAACCTCGTTAATTTTTTCGCCCCATAATTCTTTAAGCCGCTGATCTCGTCCACATCTAAAACGGTAATAAAGATATTTCAGTTTGCTCTTTATGTAGTAATTCTGATGGTAATCCTCTGCAGGATAAAATTCACCGGCCATAATAATCGGCGTTTTAACGGACTCTTTCAAAATACCGGATTTTTCAAGCAGAGATTTTGATTCTTCCGCCAATCGTTCTTGTTCTGTAGAAAGATAAAAAACTGCAGTTGAATACTCATGACCTCGGTCACAAAATTGTCCATTTTTATCAGTAGGATCAATCTTGATCCAAAATATTTCCAGCAGTTCCGCATAAGAAATAACAGACGGGTCAAAAGGAATCAACACTGCTTCAATATGACCAGCTCTTCCATAATTTTGATAGCTTGGATTTTTAGTAGTTCCACCAATATAACCTGAAATGACATCTTTTATTCCGGAAATCTTTTCAAAATCCGATTCCATACACCAGAAACAGCCTCCTGCAAAGATGGCTTTTTCAAAATCTTTTCCTGCAAAAGTTGCGGGTGAAGTCAGGCAGTTCAGTCCAAAAATAAATAAGATAATAAAAAATAATTTACTCATACTGCTCCTATAAATACTTTAAAGTTCAGTTACCAGCAACCGTGTTAATTCTGCAGCAGGAATTTCACTGCAGCCGCTGATATTTTCTCCACACCAAAGTGGTGTAAAATCGTCAACTCCAACTGCTTCAGCTTTTGTACGTAAAGCAGAAATTGCAGCAGCAGCAAGTGGAAATTCCGGTGTATCGGCATTGATTGGACCAATTTCTCGAATGCTCCGGTTTTCGATTCCACGGGCCGGTCTGCCGCTAAAAATATTTGTGATGACAGTCTTGCGGGTTTTTTTACTTTTTATAGCTGCCCGTTGAATTTGACTGGTTTTTGTTTCAGTACAGAGCAGATATGCTGTACCGATCTGGACTGCAGAGGCGCCAAGTGAAAGGGCTTTAGCAACATCATTTGCGGTTGAGATTCCACCGGCGGCAATTACAGGCAATTTGGAAATCCCAACAATTTGTTTTAAAAGCTCAAACGTTGCAACTTGAGTTGAGAGATCATTGTTCAAAAAAATGCCGCGATGACCTCCTGCTTCAAGCCCCTGGGCAATAATCGCGTCCGTGCCATTTGCTTCCAACCATTTTGCTTCTTCAAGATTGGTTGCAGAGGCCAAAACATATGCACCTAGATTTTTAATCTGTGCCAGCAAACTGTCTGCAGGTAAACCAAAATGGAAGCTGATTACCGGAGGGTTATATTCTGCCAGCAGATCTGCACTTTCCTGATTGAATGGAATACGTCCGGATCCTGTTGGAATATCACTCTTTTTCAAACCATATTCTTTGAAATAGGGCTGCAGAATTTTGCGCCATTTTGCTTCGCGCTCAAGATCTGGTTCGGAAGCAGTATGACAAAAAAAATTTAGGTTGAAGGGCTTGCTGGTTTGGGATTTGATGGACTTCAATTCTGCACGAAGTGCATCCGGTCGAAGCATCGCACAGGGCAGGCTGCCCAAACCACCGGCATTGGAAACAGCAATTGTTAAAGCACTGTCTTGAACTCCGGCCATTGGAGCCTGAATTATGGGAAGTTCTGTACCGAAAAAAGTTTTGTTGAACTTGGTTTTGACCATGACAGAAAATTTCAGCAAACAAAGAGAAAAAGCATCGCAGTCTGTGCGAACCGAAAAATTAAAGAGAAACAGCTCTTAAAGTGAGTTCTCGCAAACCACAAAAACTAACGTCCACCCTGAAAGACTTTGAATTTCTTTTTTTTTGGGTAATGTGAATTTTCGGAACGATTATGGCCCAGATAAACTCCAACGCCCCAACCGATGAAGCCGTATATTAGAGCATTTGTAGTCGGCTCCCCCCCTATAATTTCTGTGCTCCAAAATCCTGCCAGCAGGCCCAGCAAAGTGCCTGTTCTGACATAGTTATCCTGAAAAACAGTCAACACAAAAACCCACAAATGTCGCATCATTTTGTTAAAAATAGAATTATCAGCACAGCTGACAGTAACTGCAGATCGTTATTTTCGTCGGTTGTCTAAGCTAAAATACTAAAGACCTTATGGTTTGAGATAGTGCCAGGAACATTCTTGAAGAAAAATATATAACAAGAACACCACCTATAAACAAATCACCCTCTCCCTGTATGGGATGAAAAAACATTGTAAAATTTGACGGAGGTTCCAGTTTTTCATCCAAAGGTCTCTTCTTTCGAAAGACAATCATTGCCACGAGTGATAGAATAGTTAAAGCGATCCAGTTTCCCATTTTATTTAATACTGAAGAAGAATTATGCAGTTTTGATCATATCAGTCAAAACGTCTCCTTGTATAGCTTATACGAGATGAACCAATGTGACAACGCAAAATCTATGCAATCATAATCAAAAACTAATGCTTTTCGTAACTGTCTTTATATGAATGATGCCGTAGTAAAAAGTCCTGTAACTGTGTCATTACGAGCGAAGCGAAAAATCTTGTATAAGCAACCTCACTAATATCATTAAGATTCCTCCCTACGGTCAAAATGACAGATTAGATTTCAGACTTTTTTTGGGAACGTCAAAAATAACTTTCTGGGAATAATACTTAAATCTCTCGCTTTCGAGGACTACTGTCTCTTTCAAAACCACATTGCGTCTTCAATTGACAAACGATAAGATGGAATACACATAAATAAAGGAGCATGTATGGAAATTCCACCATTATTTAACTTGACTGAAAAAGTTGCCTTAGTTTCCGGAGCAAGCCGGGGAATTGGGGCAGCCATAGCACAAATTCTGGCTGAGTTTGGTGCCAATGTCATTCTGACCAGCCGCAGGGCAGAAAATTTAAAAGAAGTTGAAACAGCAATTCTAAAGTCTGGCAATCAGGCTTCCAGCATGGTTTGCCACAATGGTGATCTTGCACAGATAGAATCACTTTTTCAAAACATTAAGAAAATCCACGGCAGACTGGACATCTTGATCAACAATGCGGCAACCAATCCTTTCTACGGTTCGGTTCTGGATGCAGATGAAGCGGCATGGGATAAAACACTGGATGTGAACCTGAAGGGACCATATTTCATGTGCCAGCATGCGGCAAAACTAATGCGGAAAAACGGAGGTGGATCAATCGTAAATGTTTCTTCGATAAACGGTCGTATTCCGATGCATCAGCAAAGCATTTATTCAATTACAAAAGCAGGCCTGATTTCCATGTCACAAGCCTTTGCCAAAGAACTTGGGGGCGACAATATTCGCGTGAATGCGCTGCTTCCCGGTCTCACTGACACTAAATTTGCCTCTGCAGTCACACAAAATGAAGAGCTGATGAAAACTGTTTTACCGCAAATTCCACTGGGCAGAATTGCCCAGCCGAGTGAGATGTCCGGAATGGTGCTTTTTCTGGTTTCTGACGCAGCTTCATACGTTACAGGCAGCACATTCACAGTGGACGGTGGTGTATTGGCTTAGACAATAGTGCTGTACTTTCAGGGACAGGAAAAGCTTCGCTCGAATGACAGTTTTTTGTTCCAGCTGGAATGACAGTTTTGTGGTTTTCTCGAACTGTGTTCTTGTTTCGTGATTCCAGTTTTCTTGTAGTGTCAAAGACAAGCTTTGCGGGAAATCAGTAATTCAGGAATACATAGTCTACTGTCTTGGTAGGGAGTTGTCATTCCCGCGCAAGCGGGAATCCAGGGGTGTTGCTACAATGAGAGAATTTTACGTTTATATCCTGACAAACAAAAGAAATGGAACCTTGTACATAGGAGTGACGAATAACCTCCAGAGACGGGTTTACGAGCACAAGAATAATCTGAAAAAAGGTTTCACAAAAAAACATCAGCTTCATCACCTGGTTTATTTTGAATCCACTGAAGATATAAGGTCTGCCCTGCAGAGAGAAAAACAACTCAAGAAGTGGGAAAGGGGCTGGAAAATAGAGCTTATCGAAAAAAATAATCCCCAATGGAAAGATTTATACGAAACTCTTCATTAAAACTGGACTACATTATTCGTTTTAATGACGATCTCAGTTACAGCGGACAGGTACATGTCCACCCTGGGTTCCCGCTTTCGCGGGAATGACAGTTTTGTGGTTTTCTCGAACTGGGTTCTTGTTTCGTGATTTCAGTTTTCTTGTAGCGTCAAAGACAAGCTTTGCGGGAAAACAGTAATTCAGGAATACATAGTCTACTGTCTTGGTAGGGAGTTGTCATTCCCGCGTAATCGGGAATCCAGGGGTGTGCTTACAATGAGAGAATTTTACGTTTTTATCCTGACAAAAATAAATAGTATATTTGTTTCAAAAATATTTTCACCAAACAACGTGATGAATAAACAAAAACAAATAACCACAACAAACTAAAAGAAAGGAACAAAATGAGTAAAGCATACCGCATTGAAAAAGATTCAATGGGAGAAGTCAAGGTTCCCCAGGAGGCACTTTATGGAGCGCAAACCCAGCGTGCGGTTGAAAACTTTCCGGTCAGCGGAATCTGCATCAGCCGTCCGCTGATTCATGCACTGGGCGTAATCAAACAGGGTGCAGCAAAAGTTAATGCTGAAATGGACAACATTCCAAAAGATGTAGCACACGCGATCCAGCTTGCGGCGCAGGAAGTGATTGACGGCAAGCTGGACGAGCATTTTCCGATCGACATTTATCAAACCGGATCCGGAACGTCGAGTAATATGAATGCCAACGAGGTAATTGCGCACCGCGCTATGGAACTGGTTCCGGAACTGAAGGTCAAGGTTCACCCGAATGATCACATAAATTTTGGTCAAAGTTCAAATGACACTTTTCCGACCGCCATCAGGATAGCAGGATTTCTTGAGGCCAAAAGCACTTTGATTCCAGCGCTTATATTTTTGCGGGAAACATTTTTGAAAAAAGGTGCCGAATATTCGCATGTGGTCAAAACCGGCCGGACACACCTCATGGATGCAATGCCGGTGACATTTGAACAGGAATTCAGCGGTTATGCACGGCAAATTGAAATCGGTATTCAGCGCATAGAATCAGCATTGCTGCAGATGGCGGAACTGCCGATGGGCGGGACCGCTGTTGGAACCGGAATTAATACTGATCCGGAATTTCCACCCAAATTCGCGGCAGAAATTTCAAAACTTACCGGTGAGTCATTTCGGGAAGCGGAAAATCATTTTGAAGCACAATCAACGGTGGACGCACCGGTTGCCATGGGAGCCCAATTAAAAACTCTGGCAGTCAGTCTCTTGAAAATTGTCAACGATTTGCGCTGGATGAATTCCGGACCAAACTGCGGGCTCGGAGAAATTCAGCTGGCGGCACTTCAACCGGGATCTTCGATCATGCCCGGAAAGGTAAATCCGGTGATTGAAGAATCAATGGCAATGGTCTGCGCGCAGGTTATCGGTTACGATGCAGCGATCAGTATAGGCGGTTTGTCCGGAAATTTCGAATTGAATGTGATGTTGCCGATGGTGGCGCACAGTCTGCTCGAGTCCATCCGCCTGCTGTCGAACGCATCCCGGAATCTCGCTGCCCGTTCCGTTTCAAAGCTGGTTGTGCGAGAAGATCACATCAAGGCCCTTGTCGGTAAAAACCCAATTCTGGTAACAACTCTCAATCCCCTGATCGGTTATGATCTGGCAGCAAAAATTGCCAAAAAAGCTTTTGCGGAAAATCGTGCTCTCAAAGAAGTTGCCCTGGAAATGTGTGATCTTTCAGAAGCAGAACTGGATAAAGCGCTTGATCCGACAAAAATGACCAAAGGCGGATTTGTGGAATAAAAATCAGCTTCCATCAATTTTTCCGATCGGCCAGTAGGAGAATGATCTGGAAGAGAGCGTCTTTTTAAATCATCGGAAGGCTGTCAGTTGGATTTTTTTCCAGGAGCTGCCGATCGTGAAAGTAGCGGATTGTGGTGTTGGCGGAGGCATGGCGGGCATAGGACTGGACTTTCTGCAGAGGTTCACCCAACTCCAGTGCAAGTGTGATTGCGGTATGCCGAAGATAGTGGGCAGATATAGTTAAACCTATGGCTTTTCCGAGTCTGGCGACAATGTCATTGATACCTTTTCCTGACATTTTGTGACCAAGTGTACGGAAACCAAGAGAAGGAAAAACATTTGGTGCTGCAATCTTGTTAGCCTGAAGCATTTTGTGCCACTCTTCAAATTCTGCATGCAGTTCGTTTCTCAATTTGATACGCTGCTCCTTTCCGCTTTTTGTATGCCGCAGTACTGCGACGTGAAAGGAACCATCCTGCACTATATCTTCCCAAAGCAAATCTGCTGCTTCGCCGCGTCTTGCCGCAGTCAGATACAGGAATTTCAACACAAGACCATTGCGAAATCTTAACAGCGGCGCGATTCGTCCATCATAATGAATAACTTCATTTGCCTCAATCATAGCATTTAACTGCGAAACCTGGAGTGCGCCTTTACTGGCCGCAGAGTCAACTTTTTCTGCCCGAATGACAGAGGCTTTGAAAGGATTTTCTTTTAGATAGCCAAACTCTGTCAGCACCTTGCAGACTTTGCGTAGGGCACTCATGGTTTGGTTAATTGTAGATGGCTTTTTACCAGAGGCTTTCAACTGATTCTTGTATTCCAGCATCCGCAGTGGATCAAAGTTTTCCAGTTCCTGCAACTCCCTGATATTTGCCCATTGCTGTAAATCCCGGAAGGCCCGTGCATAAGCACGCTGCGTGTTGGCTGCATATTCACCAAAAACCAGATTCAAAGCCTCTCCCGGTTCAAGAACGGGCTGCTTAACTTCCAGTGCTCTATTTTCCTGAGTTTTCAGTTCAGAATTTTGATCTTCGGTTAAAATAACTTCCATTTAAAATAAATTTCAAGGCTGAATCAGAATTGTTACTACATATGGCGGATGGCGAATTAAAAGCTCCATTGGCGGAGGCAGTTTCAGCTGATCCACAGAATCCATTATAATTTTATCAAACTTTTGTGAACCACTTGTTTTTAACAGTCGTCGTTCAATGACCTTGCCAAATTGATCAATTTGCAGACGAAGTCGTGTTTTTAAGTTCCTGCTGGACCGATTACGGTGTTTTTGTCGAAAGAACATTAAATCTTTTTTAATATTTTTCCAGATCAACTGATTGTAACGCCGCTGCGCAATTTTAAATTTTAGCAGTTCGAGCGGCAACATTGCCTTTCTGGCAGGAACTATTTCACTTTCACTGATTTTCGGTTCAGGAATTAAATTTGTAACTTCAGTTTCAATTTTTTGATCAGGCTCTTCTTTCTTTAATGAATATTCCGGAGAAGCTGATTTAGACGGTTGCTCTGGTTTTAAATCCAGCACTGCCGTTGGATGTACGGAATAACTCCCCATCCGAAGCACGATGCTTTTTAACATATCTTGCTGAGTCAATCTGCACTCTAAACAGGCTTCATGCTTTACACGCCACTTCCGGTTTTCTCCAATCAGAACCAGAGTAAGCCGAGTTTCCCTTGGTATACTTTTCAACAAAAACAAGCTTGTCTGCGGAAAATTTTTCAGGATCTTCAAGATGCATTTTAGTTGCAGACAAGATTGTTTATTGGTTGACTGTCTAAGTTTTTGAAGGGCTTGTTCAAAGGAAGACTGGTCACTGAAATCATAAGTCCGGGCTAATTCTTTCCGTAAATTATGAAGCAAGATTTGTTCCGAAACATCCGGTGCGGAACCGTCGCTAAGTCCCAAAACTACTGCATGCGGCAGGATATCCCGTGGCCAGGCTGAATGAGTTTGCAAAAAGAAAATGCACAGAGCCAGTACAGTATAGATGGAGAACCGAAAAGAAGGATTGGGGTAATGAGCAATGAACACAGAAAAGCCGGAAAAGTAATTGTTGTTAAACGCTACAGCTTTCTGTTATACAGCCGAATTGCACTTTTCGCAAGAAGTTGCAGAATAATTTATAAAGCAGATAATTACTGGAATGTTTGACAGATTTGACAATCTCAAGATCCTAACCTGAACTGTTGCAAGTATCCTTTTTAGCTAAGAATTCAGATTCAGGGAATTGGATTCTGGTAGCGTTGTTGTAAAATATTGTTGCGGCTCTTTTGGGATAATGGAGAAACGCTATGAAGTAAAAAGTTTTCATAGGATTCTCTGTCAAGTTTGCTCCAGATATATGCCGGCAATGTAACTACGGCAAAGATTATTAAAACCCAAATAATTGCTTTAAGCAGTCCATGCATGATACTCTTTCAAAAAATGATCCCCCTGCATTACTGTAAAAATCATCAGCAGATTTGCTGAATGAAAATTGCGATCCCACTTATTTTTGGTCGAACATATTAGATAGTTATTACAACAATGAATGGCCATTATGCTGAATGAAAATGAAGTAAAAGAAAAAAAATTAACTTTGCGTTCCAGAAATGCACTACTGGAAATTGTACCAGAAATTGGAGGTTCAATCACACGTTATTGTTTGAAAACTGAAAAGCAGACTTTGAATTTTTTGCGTCCAGTAATTCAATCAGGGCTTGCTAAGCACGACCCAAGGGAAATGGCAAGTTTCCCACTGATTCCTTTTTCCAATCGAATCCGCAACGGTCATTTCAAGTTTCAGGGGCGGGAAATAAAATTGCCGCTGAATTTTTATCCTGAAGTACACAGCATTCATGGACACGGTTGGAAAGTGCCCTGGACAGTAAAAGAAAAATCAGAAAACAAGGCAACAATAGAGTATCAATTTCTACCTGATGAGTGGCCTTTTTCTTATTTGGCACGTCAGGTTTTTGATTTGGAAGCGTCTTCCTTGACTGTAACTCTGCAAATCAACAATACCGGAAACTCTGCAATGCCAGTGGGTATGGGACTGCATCCATATTTTGTCCGGACTCCTCAGGCTTCGATAACTGCAAAAACAGAAAAAATGTGGATCAATGATGCTGAAACTATGCCTCTGAGTCTGGAGTCGGTTCCAGAAATCAAACTGCTGAATCAAGGTTTGATTGTCACTCAGAATGCACTGGATAATCTTTTTACAGGCTGGAACCGTGAAGTCCTGATTTCATGGCCGGAATGGAATGCAAACTTAAGAATTTTTGCAGATGCACCCTTGGATTTTCTGGTGATTTACACTCCTGCTGATGCAGATTTTTTTTGTGTAGAACCAGTCAGTAATGTGACAGATGCCTTCAACATGATGGCCCGCGGAGATTCCGGACATGGAACAAAGATCCTGCTTCCGGATGAAGTCCTTGAGGCAAAAATTAGTTTTGTTCCGGAACTTGGTTAAATTAATCAAATGTGTGAAAAATTTGTCATTCCCGCAAAAGCGGAAATCCAGGGGTGCTTTTCTAAATCTTCCGCTCTCCGTGATCT
>Ga0207913_1000234_pt1 | contig 14879 bp, 11 predicted proteins | sample DeeseametaMP2913_FD_184168 | JGI IMG/M metagenome (GOLD analysis project Ga0207913, IMG submission 184168) | Marine microbial communities from the Deep Atlantic Ocean - MP2913 (SPAdes) | ecosystem: Environmental > Aquatic > Marine > Oceanic | place: West of Santa Cruz de la Palma, Atlantic Ocean...
ACGCCGAGGCATACGCAGCGGGTGAGCTTAAGCATGGTCCTCTTGCGTTGATTGATGCTGACATGCCAATCATTGTTGTGGCACCAAACAACGAACTACTTGAAAAGCTTAAATCAAACGTAGAAGAAGTACGTGCCCGTGGCGGTATTATCTATGTATTCGCAGATAAAGACTCAGCGTTTGAATCTGACGAAACAATGCGTGTAATCAACGTAAACCATGTGGATGACGTGATTGCTCCAGTTGTATATACAATTCCGTTACAGCTGCTTTCATACTATGTTGCGGTTATTAAAGGCACCGACGTAGACCAACCTCGAAACCTAGCAAAATCGGTAACGGTTGAATAAGTTAAAGCATCGAAAGCCGTGTGCACGTTAAATAATGTTCGAAACAGTCTTTAATGTGCGCAACAAATATTAAAGTCAGAAACTTATAAGTTCGCTACAGTTTTAGAGTACGAAACAAAACGGTCACATTTAGTGACCGTTTTAAATTAAGTTTTTAGAATATTACCTTTTGCTTAGTCTAACCCATTCAGGCTCATCCAAACCTACACGAGATAAACCAGAGCTGTAATCATCTACGATCCTTTGAGCATAAAGCTCTTTTAGTTCAAATAAATATTCAAAACTCTCTATTCCATCCTCCACTTGATGAAACTGTTTAAATATAAGAGTGTCTTGATCTCTTTCCGCTCTTACCGAGCCATCATCAGAAGCTAAAAACTTAATTGTTTTTAAGTCATAGGTTTTGCGATTTAAGTACAGCTTTTCACCGCTTGGGGTAATGAAATCAAATGGTTTGTTATTCTCAACTAAATCCAAAGAGATGAACAGGAACCTTCGTATATCACCATTCGCAATTCTCACAGAATCACAACGCTGTTGGATACAAACGAAATACTTACCATCATGGGTGCTTTTTACGACTGTACCTAGACTAAGAAAAGGAATATATCCTTCGCTGTGAATTAAGTTTTTGTGTTGACACAGTTTTGCATACTCTTGGTGTGAGCCATTTCCTTGAGAGTCAGAGAAAATATCGAAAGCGTAGGCTTTGTAGTTTTTCTCAACATTCCTTCTAGACAAGTTTTCTAAATCAGCTAGAGCATCCACAAATTTTTCTTGAACATCATTACATGAACTTAGTAAATCGAGAGCTGAAGCTACAGGTACTGCGAAAGTTGAATCTTCAAATTGACCCGCATTAGACCTTTTGCGTTGTTCTTGAGCTTGTAAGTTGTCTTCTAGCCATGTGTTAATAAGCTCTGTATCAAGTAAGCTATTTGCGTCATTAGCACGTAATATTGATACAAATGTATCGCCTATGAGGTCAACTAATAGTTCATTTGCGTCATGGTTGTTAATTAATAGAGACTGATTTGCCAGATATGCGTAATCAAGATTTTTTGAGAAGACATTTATAATTTGAAAGCTATTCTCTCTTATAGCTGTCAAAGCTTTTAAAGCAAAGTTTGATAACAAGCCGTTGGTCATCTCTGCGAATTCAGAGTTAATAAATTCAGGAAGTTCTTCGTAAGTAACTGACTTTTCTATTAGCTCTGGGGCATGCTGTCCACGGTTGTGACCTCCATTTGACTTAGCTCGAACTAATATTTTACAACTATGAGAACTAATGCTGCATTCGTCATCTTGATTGATCGAAAACCCGTCAATACCTGCGCCCTGCAAGCTTTGTAATATACTAGCTGCTATTGCTTGTAGTTCAGGGTTTCCTGTGTAAATGACAATTAACTTTAAGCTATTTTGGCTACTCTTTGATTCTAATAACTTATTTATTATTTGTTTAGTGTAATGACCGTTATGGTCGTCAACTACAGCATCTTCTTCATCATCAAGTTCTTCAGAATCTTCAATGTCGATGATAATTCGCCAGTCAAGAACTACTACGTCGGCTTTTTGAGCTATTTCTGTAAAAAGGCGTATGTCATTCTCAACTTCTGGTTGGAAAACAGAACAAACTTTCTTGTTTTGAGCAAACGACTTAACTACTGACTTCACATCAAAGTCATGATTTATATCTGCTTGATCTGTTGTGCCGTACGCTTTGTCGTCGAGAAATACTACAGTCTGTAGGAATTCATTTGCAATTTCGTTAGATTTATCCCTGAAACTCATTATTCTTAGTCCATTTTAGCTATTTTAAACGTTACAGTGGCATTCTTTCTTGGCTCAACTAATAACAACTTGTAACCCGCAGTTTCTAGAACTTCGTTACTTATATGCAGGCCCATACCTCGTCCATTTTCTTTTCGACTGAATCCTAATTGAAAAATTTTGTTTTTGTCTTGCTGAGGGATTTCTAATCCATTGTTTGAAACGTACACAGACCCATCATCTTCGGCATGAAGTCTAATAGTTTTATTAGAAATACCACTTTCATTTAACCAATGGATAGCATTGTCAATCAAGTTAACAAACACAGGATAAAAAGAAGAGCGGTAGCCATTTATGCTGCCTTTTGCAAAGCCGTTTGTATGATTAAAAGCTATTTCGTGTCGCGCAAATCTACTACCAAATAAGTCTTTTAAGAAAGCTTTTATTTCGAGCAGTTTTATGTTCTCGGATTTGCGTGAAAGTCTTCTGTTTAGTGGCGTGAATAAATTCAAGTATCCATCGAGATGCTCAAAGTTGATTTTTATATTCTTGTAAACACCTTCTAAGTCTTGATTAACATCAGACCATGCCTTTAAGTCTTTCAAGCTCGAACGGACAGACCTTACAGTGCTATTAAATTCATGATGAATAATACTTACAGCTAAGCCTAATTGACTTAATTCTACATCCGTATGAATTTTTTCTTTGAGCTCTTCTAATTCTTCGCCTAGAGCACTCGTTATTTGCTCGTTTGTTATATAGTTATTATCTTCATCTTTTTCCCAATAAATGCCTTCTAGCTGCCTAATTATAGTGTCTAGTATATTTGTATTTCTTTCACTTACTGAGGTTATTTCATCCGATAACTCTTTTCGTTTTGCAACTAAATCAATATCAGCTTCGTTATCAATTGATATAGTTTTAAATCTATCTTTTACTTGTCTAATTTGGTCGTCTAGATCTACCATCAGGTCTGTAGTTAGCTCTTTTACCCTTTTTGTGATCTCATTAGCCGACTCTGTGGCTGTGTTCTTCTTAAGAGCATTGATTGCTTTTGCTTCTTGTGAAATAAAATCAACAGCTTTTTCTAATCGTTTTCTTTTACTTATAGATATTTGTAACTTATTAATTGTTACATCCACCAGTTCATCAATTTTTTGAATCGTTTTAGAAAATAAGTTTTCTTCTAATACATCGAATTCATTGAGGTATGCTTCATAGTCTGATTTTAGCTCACCCCTTACAAGAAACCCTTTTGGGGTTGGGACGGTAATAGACTTTCGATACTCATTAAGTTTTTGTCTGGTTTCTGATTCTGTATCTATTATTTTTTGACTAGCTAGATCATGATCTTTAATGGAATATATAGTATTAAAGTTTTGAGCGGCTTCAGTAAAAATACTATCTACTTCTTGCTCTATAAGGCCATCTTGGTTGTCAGAAAAAAATTTATTTAAGGCTTTTTCAAATCGCTCTTTTTTAGCTCTAGCTCTCTTGTTCTGTTTTTCTAGAGCTTTATGCGATGCTTCAATCTCTGCTCTTTTGTTGGCCCATACCTCTGCTTTTGGGCTTGCTGTTATATCATCTCTGAAAAAATCTGCCGCCAATTGAATAAAGAAATTAATCAAAATTTGTCTAAATTGGCGATATGCTTTATCTTCAATAAAACCTTCTCGACCTGCTTTTTCTTTTAGTTTAAAGTTATCTGCTTGCTTTAGGTTAATTACACCAAACATTCTTCGATAAGAAAAAAAAGCTAAACCAGCATGTTTAGATCTTCTTTTTTCAACGTCTAAATAATCGACATCAGAGTTACCATAAGGAAGAATACGTATATTGTCTTTGTATACATATAAACCACCAAATTTTTCAGCTTTTGCAATAACTCTTGCGAAATCCTCGTTACTAAGGAGTGATTGGTTTTTTTTGCCTTGAACATAAGCAAGGCTGATCTCAAAAGGGCCACAGCTAGTTTTGTTAAAGTTGTTTCCGGTCCAATTTACAATATGTTCGTATGTTTTTTCTTGGTAAACTTTAATTGCACCTTTGAATTGGCCGAACTCATCGAAATGGCCTTTAAAGTGGTGATCAGCAACCTCGAAATCATCTACTGTAAAGAATTGCTCTTTGTCTATAACATCAACATATGTTCCGTCATTTACTCTGTAATCTCTAAATGCGATATCCAAAATTGGCTTGGGATGATCTGGGGTCATTGTATTGTGAAAACCCATGAGCATTTTTTCAATTTTGGTGGCTTCTTTACCAATGGATGAACCATCCAAATCAAATTTCAGAGTTTCATCTACTGGAGACACAAAAAAATAGGTACCACTAGACTCATAACCAGAAAAATCATTACTGCGATTTAGTTTATGGTATAGGTCAGATGGAACAGCGTTAAACGCTTTTATTGTTGATTCTATGTTTGTATATTCAGTATCAGTGATATCGTCTTGTGCTAGAAGCTTGTCGATAGACTCTATCAATTCCTCTTTCATTGAATCTATTGTTAATTTATTAGGCAACTCTGTAAGCGTCCTTATTGGAATAACAATATCTTCTAAATTTAGACCTGGCAGCTCAAAAATTTGCCAATTTATTAGGGCGGCTGTGATTTCTTCCTGGTTCTTAGCCTTGGTAACTATTAATACTTGTTTACCGATTGAAGCAATAGCTAATCGCCCTATGCCTTTTTCTCCCATTGCAACCCGCATGGGTTTAGAGGGATCAATTGGAGGTGGACTTGATTTTCTGTGTATCACTTTGGATTCAGTGCCAAGTGTAAGCCAGCGAGTTTCAAAGTCCTCTTTTGACATACCTACGCCATCATCTCTCAACACAAAAAGATCATTTATTCTGAAATAATCAATATCAACATTATCTGCATATGCATCGTGAGCGTTTTTAAGTAACTCATTTATTGCTGTTGGTATACCCGCAATTTGCTGCCTGCCTAATAAATCTAGTGCTCTTGCTCGTGTTTTAAAGTTTGCCATTGCTGTTCTCTATAATCGCTAGTGCGATTCTCCTTGAATATTCTGGTGGGACCGCATTCCCTATTTGTCTGGCTATTGCTTCCATACTGGTGCCGTGAAATTCAAATGATTTAGGAAATGACTGTAACGTTGCCCCCTCCCTTAACGATAAAGCTCGATTTTCTTCCGGGTGAACAAATCTACCATTTGAAACACTGAAAAACTTGGTCGTTATAGTAGGCGATGGTTTATCCCACCACAGACGACCGAATGTATCTTTAAAAGAATTATCTTTTCCTACAAAGCAAGGTAGCTGTAGTTCTGGGTCATCAGCAAACCCCAGTCTATCCCCACCATTCTTTTTGATCTTTTTAAGTCTTTTAAGAGTTTTCGGTGTGATTTTGGCAACACTGTGCTTGAAGCTAGAGTTATCTACATGCCCAGCTTCCACTTTAGGAAATCCATTAGCTTCGCCAATAACATCTGAAACATTGAGCTTATTTGAGCATACTTTAGGCGCCACCTCTTGATTGCCAACTCTACTCGCTATAAGTGTAAATCTTCTTCTATTTTGCGGTACTCCAAAATCATTTGTGTTGTGAATCTCAAAATGAACAACATAGCCGTCTTCCTCTAGCCATTGAATGAAATTCTCTAAACCGCTTTCTTTTTTTCTTCGAAGTACACCAGGAACATTTTCTACAACCACATAACCTGGGCGTAAGAACTTAACAAAACGCTCGAATTCAACTAGAAGACTTTTAGATTGTTCAGACTTTTTCTTGTCCGTATTTATTATGCTCCAGTACTGACAAGGGCTACATCCGATTAAAATTAAGTCTTTGTCATTACGTTTTAATTTTAAATCTTTAGCTAACTTTTTCTCATTTAATTCGAAAACATCACAATTAATGAATTTGGCATCTTTAATATTTGCTAAATAGGTTTTTTCACAAGCTGGTTCATAATCGATACCTGCGATTACTTTTACTCCAGCCGTCTGCATTCCATAACTCATTCCTCCACCACCACAGAAGAAATCGACAGCCTTTAAGGTTCTAGTGGCTTTATTACGTTTTTCATCCATTAAATTTTATCTACCTTTAAGCCTGCTTTTTTCAGACGAGGAATTAAATTCCTCATTTTGCTAAACTCCGTACCATAACTAGGTTTTAGTTCAACGCTCTCACAGAACTCTTTAGCTGTAATGTCCTCTAATTGATCTGCATACTTTAGAACTTGAAGATGAAGTTCAGCCATATATTGATTACGAGGAGCGTCATTTAGAGCTTTTTTGATTGATGCGAAAATTATTGATTTCATTATTGTTAAGTAGCAATCTGCTAATTTAGCTAATCTAGCAAAATTAGCTAAATTAGTAAATGAAACATAACGCAAGCTGTTGGAGGAATACCTTTGAAAAATAATGAGCGATTAGACATTGATGCTTTAGTTGAGGGCGTAATATCTCTTGATGATTTTACTAAGGAAGGTTTCGTCAGTGTTCCCCATTACAAGGGCTCGCTCCACCCATCGGTGTTTTTCGCCCATTTATTTTTACTCAAAAGTAATGCTAATGGTGTTAGTAGAGAAGATATAATCAATCGATTAGGTATTACAGAAACCTTTTTCAACGAATTTCTTCAAGGAAAGGTGGCTGTTGATTTAGACTTCGCCAAAAAACTTGGAGATACTACTGGCATACCTCACGACTTCTGGTTGCGTATTCAGCGTAAGTTTGATGACACACATTGTGACTAACGCATTACATCCCAATAGCAATTAGTCTGGATAAGACGAACTCAGTCAGCTTAAAAACTATATAAATCTTCAGCCACGAAGAAAAAATTTTAATTTTTTTTCATTTTCTCCATCTCCTTCATAAACAACAAAAAACAACTTAAAAAGTTTGCTTTTAGCTTGGTTATATTCGATTAAATTAATAAAAAACAATTAGTTAAAATCAATGTGGTCAAGATCTGTTAAAATTAACGTGTAGCTAAGGGCATCAGGATGATGCTTCAAAGAGTCTTATGTTGATAAGGATATTGACGATGTTAAGTACCACAAATATGAGTGGTGAGGCTCAAATGAGTCTTCAGTTAAATGAAATTGTAGAAGAAGCTTATGTACCAGACAAAGATTACCAGTCTGGCGCCACTGTTCACTCAGTTTCTTCTAAAGGCCAAATGCGACGAGTGAAAAGTCGCACAACTGGGCGTATTGAATATACGCTGTCTTTACTTGAATACATGACGTTTATTATTTTTGACTTGGATCCCAGAGTTGTGGATATCCAATCTCAATATTCGCATGACTTATCAACGACATTAAAGCTAGCCTTTGATCTGGGCATTAACCACCCACCCCAGAAGGACGCAGAGAAGAAGTCTTTAACTACAGATTTTGTCATTACTCTTGCTGGACCAGAGAATGAAAAGCTTGGGGTTTACGTGAAATATGTAGAAGGTTTAGAGGGCTGGCGAACAATTGAAAAGCTTCAATTAGAGCGGGCTTCGTTGGCTAGACTGGGTATACCTTTGTATGTAGTTACGGAAGAGCAAATTTGTAGGAAAACTCATCGTACCCTGGAGTGGATAATTGGCGCGAGCCTAGATGATTGTGATGTTGATGAACTTTACTCTCATGTTACCTCGATTGAAAATGCTTTTCTAAGTAATCCAGACGAACGAATCCATAATTCACTTGTCGCTCTAGATGAAGTAAACAAGCTTGAGGGAGGGACCTACCTTTATCGATTTAAGCAACTTGTTCAGCTTGGGGTTTTCTTTTTGGAATTTGACAAAGACTTCTTCAACTTAAGAGGGGCTGACATTCAAGTTGTAGATGAGGTGCTTCATGCTTGATTTTATGACGCGCAATCATGTTTACAGCTGGGACGGCAATAAGTACCGTTTATTGGATGATTTTGGTGACTTTGCCATTTTTATTGATATTGAAAAAAATGATGCATTACCTTTCCGATTAACCCCAAGACAAGTAGCGGATATTGATGATCAACAAAAAATCATGGGTGTCGAAGACCCTTGGCGAGAAAGTGTAAATCGTAGCTATGAAGCTGGCCATGATTATCATGCAATGCGTGATAGTAACCTTGATCGGATCCAAGGTGTTATTGGGGGCTCTAAGTATTGGATAAAAAAACACCGTGCCGAATTGATCAAAGTTCTTGTATCAATGAAAGTTGGTGCAAAAAGCACGATTTATCGTTATCTCAGACGATATTGGCAGCGTGGACAAACTCCCAATGCACTTTTGCCTGATTATGCTAACTGTGGTGGTAAAGGTAAACCTAAAACAAGAGGGGAAAAGCGCTTAGGTCGGCCTAAAGAACATGGAAGTTACGATTCATCTCAATCTACTCCGGAAATGGAGTCAGTAATGGAGACTGCTATCAAGTACACCATTTTCAGCGGTAAATACACGGTTGATAAAAAGGGTAAACCCAAGAATGTATTTAGATTGGAAGATGCATATCTTGATTTTTTGGCGCGATGGTGTGATGGCGATGTTCGTAAATTGGAAAATGAAAAGCCAAGCTCTGATTTATTTAAAGCTTTTTTCTATCACAAATTCAGCCCAGAAGCCCGAGCAAAAGCCAAAGTTGGTGATAAGTATTTCAATGCTAACTTAAGGAAGCTAAATTCAGACGTCAGTGCCAATTTAGTTGGCCCTGGATACTCTTATGAAATAGACGCGACGCCATTCGATGCTGGATTGGCCGATAAAGAACGATTTCCTCTAGGTAGGCCAACTCTCTATGAAGTTATTGATAGTGATACTTCTAGCTGTGTAGGCTTCTTGCTGACACTAACGCCACCATCTTATTTCAATGCAGTGAACGCTATGACCGTTGCGATCAGGGATAAAGTTGAATTATGTCGAGAGTTTGGTTTGGAAATCGAACCAAGTGACTGGTCGATGCAAGGTTTACCAAAGGCTTTTTTTGGGGATTTAGGTTCTGATCTTAGAAGTAAAAAAATCACTTCTGTAACAGTGGAGCATGGATCAGCGATGATTAATAGCGGAGCTTCTCAGCCAGAAAAAAGAGGTAAAGGTGAAAGAAGTTTTGGTCGAGTTTATGCTGAAATAAGCCATCTACTTCCTGGCTTGATCTCGCAATATTTACCAAAGAAACATGGCGGTAAGTATAAGCCTGAAGAGTATACAATGCTGCTAGATGAGTTGAATCGCATTATTGCGCGAACAGTCATGGTGCTCAATTCAAAGCCGATGGGAGTGGTAAAAGTCGACGCAGATTATCCAACCGAGCTTGATACCTCTCCGAACTCGAAATGGAAATGGGGTATTGCTCATAGAACTGGGCCTCTTCACTCTATTGACTCAGAGTACTTCTGGTATTCATTGCTTGAAAGAGATCAAGCGAGCGTGTCTAGACGTTATATTCTCACTTACAAGCATCTGCAATTTGTGATCCCAAATGCGCTAGGTCTACGAGAAAAGATTTATAACAACCTTCAAAAAATGGAGGTTGCTATCGATCAGTCTGACGCCTCTGCTATTTACTTAGTGCCAAAGAATGGAGAGACCGAGTATATCAAATGTCCCCTGCACGTGGATTACAGGCGATTTGAGGGGCTAACTTGGCGTGACGCTATTTTGCGGGACAAGGAGAGTAAACACGCAAACGCTGACGCAATGCACGATCACACGCTGTATGCTCTTGAACAACAGTTAAAAAACAAGGAAGACGTGCGCATCGCTATAGCAGATAAGAAGGCAAAGTCAGATAATCGAACAAAAAAAGAAGAGCTTTCGAAACTTGGAGATAAACCTACTCAAAGGGTGGAAAGCAAAGTAATTTACGATGCTGTAAAGCCTAAATCAGCGAGAAACGAACGCTATCCTTCCAAAAACGAGTCGCAAGCTTCTGTCGTGATGGCAAATACACGACTGAACGAAATGTTCATGGATGATGAGGACTAATTATGGCAAAACAGCAGACGCTCCCTATAGAAAAGATACCACCAAAAGCTTGGCGATCTGAAGGTTTGATCGCAACTGATGACACAACCGATAATCAATTTGTTGATGTACTCAGGGATACATTAGATGTGGGCTTATTAAAGGCTCACTTTAAAAATGTTCAAGTCATTAAGGCAACAGCTGAAGACAAAGATAGCCGGCGTAAAAGTGGTATTCAGTCGTTAATCGATAGTTTTTATGTTTTAGTGCCTGAGATTGTTGATTTGTACGATCGCTTAGACTTGACGATAAAAAGTGGATATCACAATAAGGTGCCCAAGAAGAATCAAGGGAGAGTCTTATCAAATAACCTATTGTCAGCTATGGGCGGTAAGCCCCATGTTTGGCATGACGACACAGCAGTACAGAAGCGCCGAGATATTTCCGCTATTGTAGGGCCTAAGAGTTGTGGTAAAACAGCTGCAATTGAGCGTTGTTTGTCACTCTACCCGCAAGTAGTTTGGCATGATGCATCTTCTCAGGCGCAAATTGTGTACTTAAAAGTTGAGTTAAAAGGGGTTTCCAACCTGTTGGAATATTGCGCTCGATTCCTAGAAGCCTTAGAGCTTGCTTTAGGGAGCGATAAGTTTGATGAAGAAGTAGAGGTTGCGCCCAATGTTTGCGCTGCATTTATGAAAATGAGGAGCCTTTTAACAACTTATAATGTAGGAACACTGGTCATTGATTCATTAGAGACGACACGGAATTGGCCTATTGATAAACGAGAATTGTTATTTGAGCACTTATCTGGCCTTGCTGACATAACCCCTGTCGTTTTGCTTTCGAGTGATGTTAATTGTTATGACATCAATGAAATAAGCTCCGAGAAGCTTATCTGGGATCCACTTTGTGCCTTTTCAAATGAAAACGAAGAACTCGTTGATCGTTGGTCACGATTTACAGCGAGGCTTTGGAAGTTTAATTGTTTAAAGGCTCAGGATATTGAGCTCAATGAAGAGCTCAAAGAAGTATGGTTTAACGCGTGTAAAGGTGTTGTGGGAATAGCTGTACGCTTTTATGCTCGATGTCTGCATGAAGCTATAAATACCGGAGTAGAATGCATTTCAAGAGAGTTAATGTTGAGGGTACAGAAAAAGTACTTTAGCCAGCACCGTTCGTTCTTTTCTGACATTGCTCGTGATAAGCGAAGCGATAAATCAGCCAAGTCTATTCCGCAACCAGCTTCAAAACCAAAACGACGTAAAACGCCTAAGCTGGAATCTATGCAGCGAAAAGACTTTAGCCGCATAGCAAAATCACAATGGAATACACTGCCTGAGGATGATTTGCGTTATTTGGCATCCCAACAAAAAGAGGATAATTATTACTTGATGCTGAAGGAGGCTGGGCTTGTATTGCCAATCGGAGATTTCAATCTTCATGATAAATTTCCCCAAACCTTACCCAGATGAGCTGTTATACAGCATTTTAGCGAGAGCAAGAGTGCGTTTTTGCGAGGTCAGTCCCAAGCGATTGATTGACCTCGCTATGGGGACTCGAACAGCAATATCAACAATCAACTTACCTTCCAGACTAAATGCGCTCAGCGAAACAAACTCATTAACGCTGCCTTCTAGTGAACAACTGACTTATAACAACACGCTATTTCCATTATACGCGCCATTTATGCCAGAAAACCGTCGATTACAATGTTTATCACTATTGAAGGGTAAATCATATGGAGCTGTGCATTTATGTTCCGGCTATGCCTGCTCACGTATTCCAAAGTTACATCATATAAGGTGTTGTCCCAAGTGTTATTCAGAGCAATGGAATACTTTGGGCGAACCCTATTGGATGCGAGTGCACCAGATTAGTGGAATTGATTATTGCCCAATTCATCAAACAAAGTTGGTACTAGCGCAACCATATCATTCAGTATCAAAGCGACATGAGTATATCCCATTATCAATTCTTTCAATCAACCATGAAAATGTGAGCACGACGCCAGTGTTAGACTGTTTTTACTGGCTCGAAAAACAGATTGTAGCTTTGCTAGAGCAAGCGCCAGAGGTTTCTGCGAGTTATGAACAATGGACAGCTTTTTATCACGAGTTAATTTGCGAAGTTGAAATGGACAAAGGGTATTACGTTAACTATTCGAGAGTTAAATCTGCTGTATTAAAAGCTTGGCCATTTGATTGGCTTTGCGCAATGAACTTAGTGCCAAGCGACTCTGAATCATGTTGGCTTCACTGTATTACCAGAAAGCACCGGAAATCATTCAGCTATCTTGAACATTTGGTTTTAATTTATGCAATAAAGGGTGAACCTGCGAGTATTGTCCAAGTTTTAGACTGGGTGCAATCAATCAAGAAGGTAGTAAACCGAACCTATCAAAGCTGTCCACATTCAGAAAAAGAATTAAGAATTTATAAATTAAATTGGCTTCGTTTAGTTAAAACTTTCGGGACTAAAATAGCTCGCGCTAGCGGTGGTGGCGCAATCTATGCTTGGCTCTATCGTCATGATAGAGATTGGCTTTTGAAGATTAACCTGCGTTACAAACACCCGATACCAGTAGTGAATAACAGAGTAAATTGGCGCCAAAGGGATATTCAGTTGGTACGTGAGTTGACCAAAATTAGAGATTTTTATTTGCTTGATATAGAAGGGGAAAGGAGATCCCAAAAATGGTATTTGAGCCAATTAGATCGAGGAACATCTGTTGAAAATTACTTTAAAAAGCTGCCCCTAACTTCGGAATTTCTGCATAGGTACTCCGAAGATGTATCTGACTATCAAATTCGCAGAATCACTAATACGTTAGTGAATGAGAGAAATGAAAAAATTGCTCGATGGGTATTATTGCGAAAATCAGGCTTAAGTGATGAACGAATGACTTCGCTCACGGCAGAGTTTCTCAAGAATTTATTATCAACGTGCCAAAGTAACAGCCCATATTTTGGAGAAAACAAACATAGGATTTATGATGACAAAAACTGATTGGATTTTTAGTGAAGCGGATCATAGTTTACACCAAGAATTTTCAGCTCAAGATAGTGGTATTAACCCAATTGACAACTCAAATCCAGTAGAGCTTATTATTGACCGCCCAGCATCATTTAATGTCACCAAAGGACATACCGGTGATGAATCGTTTTCTCAATTGTCAGTTGATATTCCGTCAGATGTCATGGATAAGATGGCTATCTCCTGGTGCAAAAAACGAGGACTTCATGGAGCACTCGGTGTTCCAGTAAGTCGTGAGTTTGGCTCTGTGGATTATGAGCAGGTTTCCCGTAGTAGCGAACAAGAGGATGCTAAGCTGGTGAAACTGGTAATGGAAAGGGAAGATCAGCCAGAGACAGAGGCTAATCTTGAATTTGATAACATTTTTGATGTTGTAGCAAACAGTACAGAAGAGGCCAAGCAGTTACAGGAAGAGTCCGATGAGTTAATTAAAGATAGGGACGCCAGCGAACTAAAAGGACTATTTTCAACGTTGCCTCCCAAACGTAATCGAGCTGCTTGCGGTATCCTAAAGCATATCAGGACTAATCAAAATGTTGATGACGAAACATCATTGCTATCAGCAATAGAAGAAGCGTTGTTAGCAGAACATATTATGTCTTCTGACGAGCACTTTTTAGACTTGGCCTGGCGATTTGAAGATAATTTGGCAGCAGGGAAATACGCGCCAGGGCTGAACGAAGATGGACAATGGCTACTTGTAGGGACCGATACTCGCAAAGAAACACTCATCACTGCACTTGCACCGCTTAGCGTCAAAATTATTGAACGATTAATTCAACAAGACAAGCTGATTTCGGAACAATCACCACAATGGGTTACGCCGCAACTACGGTTAACGATGTATAGCTGGAACCACTAGCCTGCTCTACGCTCTTTATAAATGGGGTAATTACAAATCGAATCGTTAAAACGTCAGGAAACACCAGATCTTCATCACAAAAATCGTACTGACAGAGCCATTGAGTTTAACCCCTCTCATTCAGACCAAAATTTTCGTCAGGGATATTGTTTTCATCATCAAACATGAATAAATTTCTTTGGTGGTCTTTTAGAGCGAAAAGAGCAACTTTGAAGCAGTTTTGACACAGATCGAGATGATATTTGCTTCCGCCTTTATGCAAGCCGTCTCCCCAATTAGCTTTCAGCTCACCAAGGTCAGTTATTACGCTCTCTTTGCATACATCACAGACACGATCAACGACAGTTTTACCTGAACTATCTTTGAAAATTTTCATTCGTACTCCGTTCAATCAAATTGATATTGCAATAATAGCAAAATAAGACTACCAAAGTTGCTCATGATAAGGTGCTGAATGGCTAGTGATCGCTCATTTGAGTTATTATCTCCGTAAGAATTGTCGGGTTTGGTCTAACTCAAATATCCAAAGATAACTAAAGAGTTTTGTGCAGATATGCGGAAGATGTATCTGACTATCAAATTCGTAGGATTACCAACAACTTAATTAAAGAGGGCTGTGGTGATATTGCTCTATGGGTATTATTGCGACAATCAAGTTTGAGTGATGAACGAATTACCAAAATCACGAAAGCGTTTCTCAAGGACTTATTGCCAGTAAACGGGTGGAGCAACTTATTCTTGTAAATACAGTTTGCAACCGGAGGGACAAAAATTTGAAAACTTTTAAAGTAGAAATGAAGTTTAATGTTGGAGATTCCGATCTTACAATGGATGATATTGACGATAAGCTATTTGAAGCTGGCTATGGGGACGCTTTTGTCTGTCATAACGGGAAAGGGTCAGTAAGTATTACCTTCAATCGAAAAGAAATCAGTAAAT
>Ga0207913_1000235_pt1 | contig 14802 bp, 12 predicted proteins | sample DeeseametaMP2913_FD_184168 | JGI IMG/M metagenome (GOLD analysis project Ga0207913, IMG submission 184168) | Marine microbial communities from the Deep Atlantic Ocean - MP2913 (SPAdes) | ecosystem: Environmental > Aquatic > Marine > Oceanic | place: West of Santa Cruz de la Palma, Atlantic Ocean...
CCACCGCCGACGACGGCCACTTTCTTTGGCGCGTCGGTTGGCGTATCCTGGAATTCGGTTTCACGCCCGGCCCTTGGATTGACCAGACATCCGACCGGCCGGTCCGAAAAGATGAAATCCAGACAGGCCTGGTTGCAGGCGATGCAGGTGTTGATCTCGTCCGCGCGGCCCTCTCGCGCCTTTTTCACGAAATGCGGATCGGCCAGAAACGGGCGCGCCATCGAGATCATGTCCGCATCGCCAGAGGCAAGTATGTCTTCGGCAAGCTGGGGTGTGTTGATCCGGTTCGAGGCGACCACCGGGATCGACACGGCCGCTTTCACGTTGGCTGCCGCCTTGCGCCAGGCACCGCGCGGCACCGGATAGGCGATCGTCGGCACACGGGCCTCGTGCCAGCCGATGCCGGTGTTCAGAATATCCGCACCTGCGGCCTCGATCTTGCGGGCCAGTGCGGCAATTTCATCGGCGGGCGCGCCGCCCTCGACCAGATCGGCCGCCGAAATCCGGTAGATGACCAGAAACTCGGGGCCGCAACGTTCGCGCACCGCGCGCACGATCTCGACCGGGAATCGGTGGCGGTTCGCGGCGCTGCCGCCCCAGTCGTCTTGGCGCTTGTTGGTATGGGTGACGGTGAATTCGTTGATCAGGTATCCCTCGGACCCCATGATCTCGACGCCATCAAAGCCTGCGGCCTGCGCATTGGCGGCCGCCACGGCAAAATCCTCGATGGTACGGAGAATGTCGGCGTCGGTCATTTCACGCGGGATGAAACGGTTGATCGGGGCGCGGATCGGTGACGGGGCCACACACCCTTCGATCTTGGCATAGCGCCCGGCGTGGAGGAGTTGCGCGCAGATCAGGCTGCCTTCGGCCTGCACCGCCTCGCAGATCGGGCGCAGGCTAAGCGCTTCTTCCGGATCATCGATTCGCGGACCTTCTGGATCGAATATGCCCTCGGCATTGGGCGAAAACCCGCCGGTGATCAGAATCGCCGCCTCCCCCCGCGCACGCTCGGCGTAAAACGCGATCTGTTTGGCTATGCCGTCAGGCTCGGTTTCCAACCGCGTGTGCATCGACCCCATGATGACACGATTTCGCAATGTATGCTGGCCTGCGCGGATGGGCGAGAGCATGGTTTCAAAGCTTCCATCTGGTCTATTTTTCACTTTGGTTCTCCTCCTCAAAACTGCACTTGATCTACATTCTAACATTTGTTAGATTTTTGGAAAGAAGATTTTCGCTCATGGGGAGGAGCACCGATGCAATTCCAGCCTACAGACGATCAGAAGGCGTTTCGCGAGACCGCAAAGCGCTTCGCAACTGAAAGACTTGCGCCCACATATCAAGAACGCGCCAGCGGCCATACATTCGACCGTGCGCTGATCAAGGAGATGGGCGCACTGGGGCTGATCGGGGCCGATCTGCCCGAGGAATTCGGGGGACTCGGCGAAAGCTCTGTCACGTCAGGGCTGATCGTCGAAGAGATCGCCTATGCCGATTTCAACGCAAGTTACGTGCAGCTTCTGGGCTCTCTCATGGGCGGAATGGTTGCCAAACATGCCTCCAAGGACATCGCGTCGGAATGGGTGCCCAAGGTTGTTTCGGGTGATGCGGTCATTGGCCTGGGCCTGACAGAGCCGCGCGGCGGTTCGGATGCGGCGAACCTGATTCTGAGAGCTGAGAAATCCGGCAACGGCTGGCGGCTGAACGGTGAAAAGACATCCATGAGTTTTGCCAGTCAGGCGGATGCGGCGGTCGTCTTTGCCCGTACCGGCGATCCTAACGGCGGCTCACGCGGGGTCAGCGCCTTTTTCGTCGATCTGAACCAGGAAGGCATCAAGCGCACCCATTTTGACGACATCGGCACCAAGCCTGTCGGGCGCGGGTCGGTGTTCTTTGACGATGTTTTCGTTCCGGCCGAAAATATGATGGCGGAACAGGACCGTGCCTTTGGCACGATCATGGCGGGCTTCGACTATTCCCGCGCACTGATCGGGCTGGAGTGCCTGGGGGCCGCGCAAGCGTCGGTGGATGAAACCTGGGCCTACGTTCAGGAGCGCGAGGCATTCGGAGCCCCGATCGTGCAGTATCAGGGTGTCAGCTTTCCCCTGGCCGAGGCCGAGACCCAACTGACCATGATGCGCCAGCTTTGCTATTACACGCTGGACCTGCGCGACCGTGGCCTGCCGCACACCTCTCAGGCCGCCATGTGCAAGTGGTACCTGCCCAAAACCGCCTGCGAGATCCTTCACCAGTGCCTGATCCTGCACGGACATTACGGCTACACCACCGACCTGCCCCACCACCAGCGCTACAACGATGTGCTCGGCCTGCAGATCGGTGACGGCACCGCGCAGATCCAGAAGCTGGTGATCGCCCGCGAAAAGGTCGGTCGCATGGCGCTGCAGTATGACAAGAAGGCGAAGGGAGCCGCGAAATGAGCGACCCCATCCTCGTCACTTCCGAGGGCAACACCGGCATCATCGAACTGGCCCGCCCCGAGAAATTCAATTGCCTGTCACTTGAGGTGCATGAGCGTATTTCTGTCGCGCGTGCGGAATTCGAGGCGAACCCGGATATCCGGGCGATCCTCATCCGGGCGCAGGGCAAGCACTTTTGCACCGGCGCCGATCTGGTGGAAGTGAAGGGTAAATTGAACGATCCCGCCGCGCTGGACCATTTCATCGCCTTTGGCATGAACAACCTGCGTGCGCTCGAAACCTCCTCCCTCCCTGTCGTGGTGGCAGTGCAGGGGTTGTGTCTGGCCGGCGGGATCGAACTGATGCTGGCATGCGATGTATGTTTCGCGGCCGAAAGCGCCCAGTTTGGCGATCAGCACGCGCAATTCGGGCTGATTCCCGGTTGGGGTGGCTCGCAGCGGCTAACACGGTTGATGGGGCAGCGCCGGGCGCTCGACCTGATGTTCTCGGCCCGCTGGCTCAAGTCGGACGAGGCCAAAGAGGCCGGCCTGGTCAACTACGTCGTGCCGGATGCGGATCTGCACAAGATCTCGCTGGAATACTGCCAGAAGATCGCCACCCGTTCACGTCCCGGCATCGCCGAGATGAAGCGGTTGGCGCGTGAAGGCGCGGACCTTGGTATCGACCAACAGATGCGGCTTGAGCGCGATGCCGCCGTGCGTGCACTGCCCAGCGATGACGTGGCCGAGGGCCTCGACGCATTCGAGAACCGGCGCGCCCCCAGATTCAAGGCCTGAGGACAGAACATGGATTTCACTTTGAACGACGAACAACGCCAGATTTACGAGTATGGCGGCCAGCTGGCGCAGAAGTTCGACAACGATTACTGGCTGAGACACGCGCGCAAGCACGAGTTTCCGCACGAAATGTTCCACCAGATCGCCGATGACGGCTTCCTCGGCATCATGGTGCCCGAGGAATATGGCGGCGCGGGCCTTGGCATGACCGAAATGGCCCTGTTCATGGAAGGCACCGCCAATCACGGCATTCCGCTTTTGATGATGGTGGTCGGGCCGACCATGTCGCTGGCCCATATCGCCAGCCACGGGAGCGAATTCCACAAGAAAGAGCTACTGCCGGCCGCCTGCCGCGGTGATATCCAGTTCTGTTTCGCGATCACCGAACCGGGGGCCGGGTCGAACACGATGAAGGCCACTACGCTTGCCAAGCGTCGAGGCAACCGGTTCAGCCTGTCGGGCGAAAAGACCTTCATCACCGGGGCCGAAGTGGCCGACTACTGCCTCGTGGTGGCGCGGACCAAACCGCATACCGAGGTCAGCCGCAAGACCGACGGCTTTACCCTGTTCGCCGTCGATCTGAAGAAAAAAGGCGTCGACAAGCAGCGGGTGAAGATCTCGATCCCCCTGCCCGAGGAGCAGTGGACACTGTTCTTCGACGAGGTGGATCTCGGCCCCGAGGATGTGGTCGGCGAAGTTGACGAAGGATTCTCGATTCTGTTCGACAGCCTCAACCCCGAACGCATCATCCTGGCCGCACTGTGCTGCGGCATCGGCCGGTTCGCCCTGAACAAGGGCGTGGCCTATGCCTCCGAACGCAATGTGTTCGGCCAACCCATCGGTGCGCACCAGGGCGTGCAGCACCCGATGGCCAAGGCGCATGCGGCAGTCGAAATGGCCAGTCTGATGACCCGGCGCGCGGCATGGGAGTTTGACAACAAGCTGCCCGCCGGTGCGTCGTCGAACATGGCCAAATATGCCGCCGCCGAGGCCGGGATCGAAGCGGTCGACGCGGCGCTTCAGGCGCATGGCGGATCGGGCTTTACCGAAGATACGGGGCTTTACGAAATGTACCCGCTGGTCCGCCTTTTGCGCACAGCACCGGTGAATCGCGAACTGTGCCTGAGCTTTATCGGCGAAAAGGTCATGGGTCTGCCGCGGTCTTATTGATCGCTCTGCCCGACATGGAGAACGACATGCAATTTGGAATGCGCTTCAGGCGGCAGGATGCCGCCGACAAGGTAAATGATCGCTTCTGGCACACGATCGAGGGCACACCGCTCGACGAGGTGCGCCGTATTCAGGAAGAGCGGCTGCGCGATCAGATGGCGTATCTCAAGGCGAACTCGACCTTCTATCAGGAAAAGTTCGCCGAGGCCGGTGTGGAATTCGACGATATCCGCACTATCGAAGACCTGCAAAAACTTCCCTATACCTACAAGACCGAGATCCGCGAAAGCCTCGCCGCCGAGCCGCCCTTTGGCAAGCACCGTACCGCGCCCATGTCGGACATCATCCAGATGCAGGCCTCGTCGGGCACGACCGGCAGCCCCTCATATGTGGCCCTGACAGAATCCGACGCCGAAATGTGGCACGAGATGACAGCGCGCTGTTTCTTTGCCAATGGTGTGCGTCCCGGCGATATGGTGCTGCACGCATTTTCGCTCGCCAAGGGCTTTGTCGGCGGCATCCCCGTGATGCAGGGATTGCAGTACATGGGCACGATCGATGTGCCGGTGGGCGCCGATGGCGGTGCGGAACGGCTGCTGCGCGCCTGCGCCGACACCCGCCCGCGTTGCGTGGTCGGCGCCCCGAACTTTGTGCTGCACCTGGCCGAAAAGGCTCCCGAGGTGCTTGGCTGCAAGGCCAGCGAACTGGGTATCGAGCGCGTGATCGTCGGCGGCGAACCCGGCGGCGGCATTCCCGCAATTCGGGCAAAGATCGAAAAGGCCTGGGGTGCGAAATGCACCGAGATGCTGGGCGGCACCGATCTGGGCGTGACATACTGGGCCGAGTGCGACGCCCAGTCGGGTATGCACATGGTCAACATGGATTATGTCCTGACCGAGCTGCTCGACCCGGAGAGCGGCAGGATCATTCCCTGGAAAAAAGGCGCAGAAGGCGAGATGGTCTATACCGCGCTCGGCCGCCAGGCGAGCCCGCTCGTGCGGTTCCGGTCAGGCGATTATATCGAAGTGATCGATACCGAATGCTCCTGCGGCCGCACCGGACCGAAGATCCGCTGCACCGGCCGCACCGACGACATGCTGATCGTGCGCGGGGCCAATGTCTTCCCGTCGGCGATCAACAGCATCATTACCGAAATGGTGCCGGACACCAACGGCGTCATGCGAATCGTGGCCGATTTCGAGGGCCACACCACGCAGGGCGCGCTGACGGTGATTGTCGAACGCGGCCCCGATCGCGATCCGGCCGATGACGTCACCCTCAAAAAGAAAATCGAGCAGCGGCTGCGCGACTCCTTGGTCTTCAAGGCCGACGTTCACCTGGTTGCGGCCGACACTTTTGAAAAACCCGGCGCCGCGAAGGTCGCCTTCGTTCTCAGGAAATATCCAGACCTGCCATGACTAGAATGAAATCCCTTCTCGACACTGCGTCGGACGACTTCCGCGCCAACGACGCGTCTTACCGCGAAAAGGTCGATGAACTGCATGCCCTCCGGCTCTCACAGCGCGTCGGCGGCCCCGAAATGGCGCGCGAACGTCATGTGGAAAAAGGCAAGATCCTGCCCCGCGAACGGATCGAACGGCTGATCGATCCGGGCACCCCCTTTCTGGAACTCGGCGAGCTGGCCGGACTGAACATGCACAAGGGTGTTCCGCCCGGCGCCGGCATCATCACCGGTATCGGAGTGATCGAAGGCCGCCAGTGCATGATCATCGCCAACGATGCTACAGTGAAAGGCGGCACCTATTTCGGGATCACCTGCCGCAAACATGTCCGGGCACAAAAGATCGCCTGGAAAAACCGCCTGCCTGTTATCACGCTCGTGGATTCCGGCGGGGCCTTCCTGCCCGACCAAGCCAACCTTTTCCCCGACGAAGGCCAGTTCGGGTCCATCTTTCACCAACAGATCGGCATGTCGGGTGACGGTGTGCCGCAAATCGCCGTGGTCATGGGGCCCTGCACCGCGGGTGGTGCCTATATCCCCGCGCTCTGCGACGAGGTGGTCATCGTGCGCGGCCAGGGCTTCATGTACCTGGGCGGACCAGAGCTGACCTTTGCCGCGACCGGCGAAAAAGTGGATGCCGAAACATTGGGCGGCGGCAAGATGCATTGTTCTGTCTCCGGCGTGACCGACCATCTGGCCGAGGACGATGCCCATGCTTTGGCCATCACCCGCGATATCGTCCGACACCTGGGCGAAAAGCCCCTGCCCCGCAAGACGCCGGAAACGCCGCGTGAACCTGCCTATCCGGTCGAGGAAATATATGGTCTCGTCAGCCGCGACCCCAAGGTGCCGACCGACAACCGCGAGATCGTCGCCCGGCTGGTGGATGACAGCGATTTTCACGAATTCAAGCCGCTTTATGGCGACACGATCATGACCGGCTGGGGGCGCATCCACGGCCATGAGGTCGGGATCATCGCCAATACAGGCGTGCTTTTCGTCGAAGCCGCGCTGAAGGCGACGCATTTCATCAATCTCTGCGTCCAGCGTGATATTCCGCTGCTGTTCCTGGCCGATGTGAACGGCTTCATGGTGGGCCGCGAGGTCGAGCAGATGGGCATTGCCAAGGCCGGCGCCAAGATGATCACGGCCATGTCTTCGGCCCGGGTGCCGAAATTCACAATCATCACCGGTGGCTCTTACGGGGCCGGATACCTGGCGATGCTGGGCCGCCCGTTCCAGCCGGACGCAATGTTTGCCTGGCCGACGGGACGGTCGGCGATCATGGGGCCGGAACAGGCCGCAAGCGTGCTGGCCCAGGTCCGCGCCCAGATCAACGAGCGCGAAGGCAAAAGCTGGACCCCCGAGGAGGAGGAAGCCTTCAAGGCGCCGATCCGCAAGGAATACGAGGATTTTCAGGGGGCCTATAATTTCGCGTCCAACCTTTGGATCGACAGCGTGATCGAACCCTGTGAGACCCGTGACGTCATGGCGCTGATGCTGGATGTGACATCGCGCAGACCCAAGGTCGATACCAACTTCGGCGTGTTCAGGATGTGAGGAGCGAACCGTGAAAATCAAAACGCTTCTGATCGCCAACCGCGGTGAAATTGCCTGCCGGATCGCGCGCACCGCGCGGGCCAGCGGGATCACCCCTGTCGGCGTGCATTCGCAGGCCGACGCCAATGCCCTGCATGTCCGCGAAATCGGCAGGTCGGTCTGTATCGGCGCCGGACCTGCATCCGAGAGCTATCTGAAAATCGACGCGGTGATTGCCGCTGCGCAATCAGTGGGCGCGGATGCGATCCATCCCGGTTATGGCTTTCTGGCCGAAAACCCCGATTTTGCTCGTTCGGTCGAAGCCGCTGGCATGATCTTCATGGGGCCGACGCCGGAAACGCTTGAACGTTTCGGCGACAAGGCCAGCGCCAAAGAGGCCGCCGTGGCGGCCAGCGTCCCGGTGATTTCGGGCGCCGAAGGTGCGCGGTCCGATCCCGAGCAGATTGTAGAGGAGGTGCGCCAAATGGGCCTGCCGGTGCTGCTCAAGGCTGTCGGCGGCGGTGGTGGGCGAGGGCAACGGCTCGTCACTGACGAAACCACGCTGGTCGAGGACATCGAAGGCGCGCTGCGCGAAGCAAAATCCACCTTCGGCTCCGAAGGGCTGCTGTTGGAGCGTTTCCTGCCCGAGGCGCGCCATGTTGAAGTGCAGATCGCAGGTGACGGCAAGGGCCATGTGGTGCATCTGTTCGAACGCGATTGCACGCTTCAGCGCCGCCACCAGAAGGTCATCGAGGAAGCCCCGGCCTGGGGTCTGCCCCGGACGCTTATGGACGACATCGCGCGCGACGCGGTGCGCCTTGGTGAAACGCTGGACTATCGCGGGCTGGGCACGGTCGAGTTTCTGGTCGCGGGGGACGAGTATTTCTTCCTTGAGGTAAACCCGCGCATTCAGGTGGAACATCCCGTCACCGAAGCGATCACCGGGCTGGACCTTGTCGCGCTTCACCTGCGGATTGCCGAAGGCGCGGGCCTTGGATTGGTGCAGGACGATCTGACGATCAACGGCCACGCGGTCGAGGCGCGGCTTTACGCCGAAGATCCGGCGATGCAATTCGCCCCGTCGACCGGCACCTTGACCACGCTCAGCCTGCCGTCGGGCCTGCGCATCGACAGCGGCGTCGAGGAAGGCGATGCGGTCACGCCTTATTACGACCCGATGATCGCCAAGCTGATCGTGCACGCGCCCGACCGGGAAACCGCATTGGCACGTCTGGCCACGGCGCTTGATCATGTCGCGGTCGAAGGCGTCGAGACCAATCGCGCCTTTCTGAGGGCACTGGCGCGAAACCCTGAATTCGAACGGATGCAGGTTCATACACGGTGGATCGACGGCCGGTTGGCCGAGCTGACACAGGCGTCCCCCCTCGTTCGCCCTGATCTGTGGAAAGCGGTTGCCGCCATTCTGTTCGTGGCCGCCTCGCGCGGCGATACGGATGCCAATCCCTGGACCAACCGTGATGCCTTTACCGGCTGGCGGCTCGGCCTGGGCGGCGATGCGATGGAAGCAGGGCAAAGCGTGACGCTCACCGATTCTGACGAGGTATCCGAAGAACTGCGCATCGGCCCTGTCAAACCGGGTGCCAGATACACCGTCTATTCGGAAAACGGCGAGGCGCTGACACTGTCGGCACGTGAACTGACCCCGGGCTGTTGGCGTGTCGGCGAAGGCGACACCGTCCATCTGATCGAGGCACGTCTGCACGCGGGCGTGATCGAACTGGACACGCCCGAAGGCCGCCTGGTCTTCCGCCCCGCCGCGCCCCTTGCCTTTGCCGGCGGCGATGCCGCGGGGGATCGCGCCGTGACCTCTCCGCTGACCGGCATGATTGTCGAAATCAAGGTCTCCGGTGGTCAGAGCGTAGCCGAAGGCGACGTGGTCGCGGTCATGGAATCCATGAAACTCGAAATCTCGATCCGGGCGGCCGCGGCCGGGATCGCCAGCAATATATCCGTCTCGAATGGGGACATGGTCGATCGCGGCCAGGTCATCGCCGAGATCCTGCCATCCGAGGAGTGATGAAATGAGCGACTTTCCCAAATTCGTCGAATTTCGTGAAGAAGGCCCGCGCGAGGGATTCCAGATCGAAAAAAAGATCTATCCGGTCGAAGAGCGGATCGAACTGATCGACATGCTCAGCGAAACCGGTCTGAAACGCATTCAGGTCGGCAGCTTTGTCAGCCCGAAATACGTTCCTCAGATGGCGGACACCGGCGAGTTGTTCCAGCGTATCAAGCGCAAACCGGGCGTGAACTACACATCGCTGTGGCTGAACGACAAAGGGTTTCGCAAGGCCCTGACCGCGCATGAGGTCGATATCGACCCGCGTCTGCTGTTCTATCCTTCCGAAGCATTCGCCCAATCGAACAACAATTGTTCCTCGGCCGAGATGCGGGAAAAACAACGTGACTGGGTCCGTCTTTACAAGGAAGAGGGATATACCGTCGACGCGGCCTATGTGATGACCGCCTTCGGCTGCAACCTCGAGGGCCCCATCCCCCAAGAACGCATCTTGGACGATTTCCGCTTTATCCTCCAACTGTGCGAGGAAGAGGACATCCCCGTGCCGATCCTTGTGATCGCCGACACCATGGGTTGGGGAAACCCCGAGGCGGTCAAACGGATGATCGGCGCCCTGCGCGAATTGGCGCCCGAGGCGCGCATCGGTATGCACATCCATGACACACGTGGGCTGGGGATCGCCAACGTTTATGCGGCCCTGTCGATGGGCGTGGACATGTTCGAAAGCTCCGTCGCCGGTCTTGGCGGCTGTCCTTTCGCGGGCCACGGCCACGCGCGCGCCGCAGGAAATGTCTGCACCGAGGATGCAGTGTTCCTGTGTCACGAGCTCGGCATCGAAACCGGCATTGATCTGGACAAGCTGATCGCAGCGGCGGTCAAAGCAGAAGAGATCATCGGTGTGCCGCTCATGGGCCGGGTCATGCACACCGGCGGGTTGGACAAATACCGCAAGTCACGCTGAGGGAGCAAGAAGATGACAAAAGCACTTGACGGAAAGGTCGTTCTGGTCACCGGGGCCGGCGGTGGGATCGGGCGTGATATCGCCTTGATGGCAGCCGCAGAAGGCGCCGCCGTGGTGGTCAATGATCTGGGTGCCTCGCTGAAAGGCACGGGCCAGACCGAAACCGCTGCGCAGAAAGTTGTTGCCGAGATCAGGGCGGCGGGCGGCGATGCGATCGCCGATGGCGGCAACGTCACCGATCCGGACGCCGCGCGCGCGATGATCGAGGCGGGTGTCAAGGAATTCGGCCGCATCGACGCGGTGGTGAACAACGCCGGCATCCTGCGCGACGGGTTCTTCCACAAAATGACCTACGAGGATTTCGACGCGGTGGTGAAGGTTCATCTTTATGGCGCCTTCAACACCAGCCGCGCGGCGGCCGATTATTTCCGCGAACAGGAGGGCGGCGCGCTGGTGCATATGACCTCGACCTCGGGGCTGATCGGCAATCTGGCGCAGGCGAATTACGCGGCGGCAAAGCTGGGCATCGCGGCCTTCTCGAAATCGGTCGCGCTTGACCTGAAACGCTGGAACGTGCGGTCGAACTGCATCGCGCCCTTCGCCTGGAGCCGGATGATTTCCTCGATCAAGACCGACACGCCCGAACAGGAGGCGCGGGTTGAAAAGCTCAAGCAGATGACGCCCGCCAAAGTGGCGCCGATGGCCTGTTTCCTGATGTCGGACAGGGCCGAAGGCGTCAGCGGACAGATCTTTGCCGTGCGCAACAACGAGATTTTCCTGTTCAACCAGCCCCGCCCGGTGCGCTCGGTTCATTCCGGCGATGGCTGGACCGCAGATGAAATCGCCGAGCGCGCCATTCCCGCGCTCAAATCGCAATTCACGCCGCTCGAGGTTTCGGCGGATGTCTTTTCATGGGATCCGGTCTGATGGGAAAACGCAAAGAAAAAATCAGCTCCAGCATTGCCTGGAGCACCCCTGACAAGATCAGCGTGCGTGGCCTCGACCTGCCCAACGAGATCCTGGGCCATATGAACCTTGGCGATCTGGCGTTCCTGCAACTAACGGGCCGCAAGGCCACGCCCGAGGAAAGCCGCGTCTTTAACGCCATCGTCATTACCCTGGTCGAACATGGTATCACGCCCTCGGCCCTGGCGGCGCGGATGACCTATATGGGGGCGCCGGAATCGCTTCAGGCGGCTGTGGCGGCTGGCTTGTGTGGGCTGGGCACCGTCTTTGTCGGTTCTATGGAAGGTGCCTCGAAAATGCTTTACGAGGCACTGCCACAGGACAAGTTGGGCACCGGTGTCGATCTGGATGCGCTGGCCGTCGAGACGGTAGAAAAATTTCGCGCCCGCAAGATGATCGTGCCGGGGCTGGGCCATCCGGTGCACAAACCGGTCGATCCGCGCACCCCGCGCCTGTTCCAGATCGCTGCCGAGAACGGCAAGTCCGGTGAATACATCGAGTTGATCCAGAAAATTCAGGCCGTTGCCGAAGAAAAATCGGGTAAGATGCTGCCGATCAACGCCACCGGCGCGATCGGGGCGATCTGCTGTGAATTCGGCTTTCCCTGGAAGATCGTGCGCGGCTTTGGCGTCATGGCGCGGTCCATCGGGCTGGTCGGTCATATCCTCGAAGAGAGCGAAAACCCGATTTCCTATGAGCTGTGGCAGCGTGCCGAGCAGGAAATTCTTGAAACGTCGGGTCCGGGGGCGGCATAAGCGATGCAGACCTCGGCCCCCGACAGCCATAACGACCTGCGCGACGCCATGCGCGCGCTTTGCGCGCAGTTCCCGCCCGACTATCACCGCCGCGAAACCTACCCCGAGGAATTCGTCGATGCGCTGACCCGCGAGGGCTGGCTCGCCGCGATGATCCCCGAGGAATACGGTGGCTCGGATCTGGGGTTGACGGAAGCCTCGATCATCATGGAAGAGGTGAACCGCTGCGGCGGAAACGCGGGCCATTGCCACGGGCAGATGTATAACATGGGCACGCTTCTCAGGCACGGTTCGGAGAAGCAAAAGCAGAAATACCTGCCCGGCATCGCCAGCGGCGCGTTGCGCCTGCAATCCATGGCCGTGACCGAACCGACAACCGGGACCGACACCACCAAACTGAAGACCACCGCGGTCAAGAAGGGTGACCGGTATGAGATCAATGGCCAGAAGGTCTGGATCAGCCGTATCCAGCATTCCGACCTGATGATCCTGCTGGCACGCACCACGCCGCTGAGCGAGGTCAAGAAAAAGTCGCAGGGCCTGTCGATCTTTATGGTCGATCTGAAAGAGGCCATCGGCAACGGGATGGAGGTCCGCCCCATCGCCAATATGCCCGGCCACGAAACCAATGAAGTGTTTTTCGACAACCTGGAAATCCCCGCCGAGAACCTGATCGGCACCGAGGGGCGCGGATTTTACCATATTCTTGACGGGCTGAACGCCGAACGGACCCTGATTGCGGCGGAATGTATCGGTGATGGATACTGGTTCGTCGACAAGGCCCGCGCCTATGCCGGTGACCGCGTGGTCTTTGACCGTCCCATCGGCCAGAACCAAGGCGTGCAATTCCCTATCGCCAGGTCCTATGTGAACATCGAGGCCGCCAATCTGATGCGCTTTGAAGCCTGCAGGCGCTTCGATGCCGGGCTGGATTGCGGAGCGCAGGCGAATATGGCTAAGCTGCTGGCTTCGGAGGCCAGCTGGGAAGCGGCCAATGCCTGCATCCAGACCCATGGCGGCTTCGGTTTCGCACGGGAATACGATGTCGAGCGCAAGTTCCGCGAGGCGCGCCTCTATCAGGTCGCCCCGATCTCGACCAACCTGATCCTGTCATATGTCGGAGAACATATCCTCGGCATGCCAAGATCGTTCTGAAGGCCAGGGTTATGGGTGAGATCGACCTTGACGCGCTGGCGCCCTGGCTGGGACGCACCGAGACCAAGGAAGATGTTCTGACGCAGGGGCTGATCGACAAATTCCGCGCCACGCTCGGTCCGCATCTTTGGGACGGATCAGGCGATGTCCCGCTGGGAATTCATTGGTGCCTTGTCCTTGATACCGTGCCAGCTGCCGCCCTGTCAGAAGACGGCCATGCCGCGAGGGGTGGATTTCTGCCCCCTGTTCCGCTGCCCGCCCGCATGTGGGCTGGCGGCGATGTTACGCATATCGCGCCGCTGAAGACCGGCGAAACCATCACCCGCCGCTCGGTGATCGGGGACATAGTGGCCAAGCAGGGCCGCAGTGGCCCATTGGTCTTTGTGACCGTCGAACATGAGTATTCGAGTGGCAACCGGCTTTGTATCCGGGAGCAGCAAACGATCGTTTATCGTGAGATTTCCGCCCCCCGCACGGGCGAGAGCGCACCTGACGCGGGTGACCCCACCACGCTCAGATCGACCCTGACACCGGATCCTGTTCTACTGTTTCGCTATTCGGCGCTGACGTTCAATGCCCATCGCATTCACTATGACCACATCTACGCCACCGAAACCGAAGCCTATTCCGGACTTGTTGTGCATGGCCCATTGCAGGCCACGCTGCTTCTGAATCTGGCGGCGGATGCGTTAAAAACATCGCCCCACCGGTTTTCGTTCCGCGGACTCGCGCCGCTCACCCTGCCCTGCGAATTGCAACTGCACAATGAAGGGACCGGCGCCTCCGGGACAGTCTGGTGTCAGGATCAAAACGGTCTTCGAAGCTTTTCCGCAGAGTACGCGGCGATCTGATCAGTTTCCTTTGGTAGCGGATTCAGTTGTTGACCAATTTTTCTAACATCTGTTAGGCTTTGCGGAGAGGCTTGGTAAATAGACCAGGCAAACCTCTGAATTAAAGCATTTCTGATTGAACCTGAATCGCGAGGGATTCCCTTAAGGCATCAGGTTTGTTTCATCCTGTTTGGGAGGATGGATCATGTCAGCACCTTTACCTTCGGCACTAAGGACGCGGTTTCAGAGATATATTGACGAAGGGTTAAGCGGGCGTGCGGCGGCGTTGCGTCTGAAATTGTCACCTGCGACAGGTGCGCGATGGGCGCGCCAAGTGAGGACCAAGGGTCACGCGGAACCCGCACCGCAGGGACCGCCGCGCGGCAAAGGCAAGCTGGCACCGCATCAGACTTTCCTTGAGGAGTTGATTGCACAAGACCCCGACATCACCCTCTTCGAGCTACGCGACGCGCTGGCCGAGGCAGAGGGCGTGCAAGTGCATCACTCTTCCATCTCCAACCTGCTGTCCCGGCTCGGGTTCACATACAAAAAAAGTCTCCGGTTGCCACCGAGCGCCGTCGCGCCAAGGTAAGGCAACAGCGCGGCGATTGGTTCAAGCATCGCTTGCCCACCATCTCCCGGATGCCAGACCGCGTTGTCTTTATTGACGAAACTGCAGTGAAGACGAACCTGACCCGCCTGCGTG
>Ga0207913_1000236_pt1 | contig 14749 bp, 12 predicted proteins | sample DeeseametaMP2913_FD_184168 | JGI IMG/M metagenome (GOLD analysis project Ga0207913, IMG submission 184168) | Marine microbial communities from the Deep Atlantic Ocean - MP2913 (SPAdes) | ecosystem: Environmental > Aquatic > Marine > Oceanic | place: West of Santa Cruz de la Palma, Atlantic Ocean...
CTTCCAGATTGGTTGGAGCAAAGATGCTTCCATAATGATCTGTACCGGGAGCAGCTTTTTTTGCCCTAGTAGTACTACTAATAGCAGAAGCAGCCTTTTGAGCTTCAAGCTTTTTCTGCATTTCTGCCAACCGTTTTTTGCTAAGTTCTTCCTGCATTTTTCGTTTTTCAACAAATGCCTCAATTTTACACTGCTGAACATTGTATCCTCTGGCCATCCATGCAGTTCCCAACCCAGCAACAAAAATCAGTATTACAGCAACATCCACATCAGCAAGCAAAGCATGGTTGCCCATTTAGACCTGATTTGTTTTTATCGTTTAAGTGAGCTGTGTGTTTCCCATGACAGAAATTAAACTTTTTCTGCAAAATGGCAAGCCACGGAGTGCCCATCGCTGAGTTCTCTCCACTCGGGGACCTCGGTGCGACAGCGGGCTTCGGCTACAGGACAGCGTGTGTGAAATTTACAACCAGGTGGAGGGTTTACCGGGCTGGGTATTTCTCCTTCCAGTTTTTGAGCTTTTGTCCGTTCATTTGGATCAAGGGACGGTATCGCCGAGAGCAAAGCTTTCGTATAAGGGTGACTGGGATTGGCAAACAGTTTACGTGTGGGAGCAGATTCTACCAGAGTTCCAAGGTACATAACCGCAACATGATCACAGATGTGAGCCACCACACTAAGATCATGGCTAATGAACAGGAACGTTAATCCCATCTCGTCCTGCAGGGACTGAAGCAGATTCAGAATGTCCGCCTGTATAGAAACGTCGAGTGCGGCTACGCTTTCATCTGCTACCACAAAGTCCGGATTGCAGACTAGAGATCTGGCGATGGAAATTCTCTGACGCTGACCTCCGGAGAAGGCATGAGGGAAGCGACGCAGGTGTTCAAGGTTGAGCCTGCATTTTGCCGCAATGTCACGTACACGTTCGTCTGTTTCCTCACGGGTTTGAGTAAGACCCATAACTTCTAGCGGTTCAGCTATAATGTCGCGGACGGTCATACGCGGGCTTAATGCGGCATAAGGATCCTGAAAGATCAACTGAGCAAGCTTGCGGTAGTTTTTGAGATCCTTTTTCAGCAAACTGCCTACATCGTAACAAACTTCGGCATCGTCAAAAGTTATCTTCCCTGAACTGATCGGCACTGCCCGCAAAATGGCACGTCCAAGTGTGGTTTTCCCTGAACCGGATTCTCCAACAAGTCCGAAGAACTGACCGGGCATGATGTCGAGTGAAACGTCGTTGACTGCACGCAGCATTGGAGGTTTTCCTAACCAGGTGCGGCCGAGGGCGAATTCTACGTTAAGGTTTTCAACCTGAATAAGCGGCTTATCCATCATGCAGCCTTTCCTTTTGCTTCAAGAGCAAAACACGATACGTCATGGCCTTTAGCTACTTCAGTTCGTTTTGGAACAGTGGCATTACAGCGATCGGCTATTACTTCAGGGCATCGGGTGTGGAACACGCATCCAGGTGGCCGCTCCAGAGGACTTGGAATATCACCAGGAATGGGAGTCAATGGTTCATCAATGGCATCAAGCTTGGGCAGAGCGTTGATTAGTCCCTTTGTATAAGGATGAGACGGAGAGCGTAGCACCTCAGCTACCGGACCGCTTTCAACTATTCCACCAAGGTACATTACTGCAACTCGATCAGCAACTTGGGCGATAACGCCAAGGTCGTGAGTGATGAAAAGGATTGCCATCCCAAATTCTCCCACCAGATCTTTCATCAGGTCCAGCACCTGTGCCTGAATTGTCACATCAAGCGCAGTGGTCGGTTCATCTGCAATCAGTAATTTGGGCTTAGTCGAGAGAGCCATGGCGATCATCGCCCGCTGCCTCATTCCACCTGAAAGTTCGAAAGCGTACTGATTAAAGCGTTTTGCTGCTTCATTGATTCCAACCCGCTCAAGCATTTCCACCGACAATACCGCTGCTTCCTTCTTCGACATTGAAGTGTGTATCAACAATTGCTCAACCATCTGGCCGCCGATGGTGATAGCAGGCGCAAAACTGGCCATCGGCTCCTGAAAAATCATTGAAATGGCTCCGCCTCGCACGACCACCATTTCTTGAGATTTTTTCAAAGAAAGCACATCGACAGTTTCGCTTTCCAACTCCAACTGAATATTGCTTTCCGGGCTGTAAACGGAATTTTCCGGATTGAGTTGCATCAAAGATTTTGCAGTGACAGATTTTCCGGAACCGGATTCACCGACCAAACCTAAAACCTCACCGGCATTGATGGCAAATGAAACATTTTCCACTGCGGTAATTCGGCCTTCGTCCGTATCAAATTGCAGAGTTAGATTTTCGACAGTCAGCAGGCTCATTTCTTGACATGGGAATAAGGATCAGATGCGTCTCGCAAGCCATCACCAACAAAGACGAAAGCCAAAACAAAGGCGATAAAGAAAATAACTGGAATAAAGTACCACTGGTAATTCAGCAGGACGTCTGCTTTGGAAACGTTCTGCATCAGTGCCCCTAGTGAATTGACCGGATCAACCAGGCCAAGACCGATGAAACTAAGCGCAGTTTCCGAACGCACCATGTATGGAAAAGTAATCATCAAATCAACAATGATGTAACTGGTGAAACTGGGCAACAAATGTTTCCGGATGATGTGTCCCGATGAAGCTCCGCAAAGTTGAGCCGCCAGTACATATTCCTGACTGCGTTCACTCAACAAATGTGTCCGGATGCGCCTCGCAAGTGTGGGCCAGCCTATCAGTCCGAGAATCGAAGCAATGAAGAAGAAGCGTGTTTCAGCACTCCATTCGTCCGGCATGAATGCTGCTAGTGCCATGAATAACGGAATCGGCGGGATTGTCCGGACTGCATCTGTAATCATTTGCAGTACCTGATCAATCCAACCACCGAAATAACCAGCTACCCCGCCAATCACCAGTGACAGCACAAAAGCGATGAAGACCCCCAGCGACCCGACTGCGAGGGATGTGTAGATCGCGTGCAGTGTGCGTGAATAAATATCCTTGCCGCTGCCATCCGTGCCGAACAGGTGGATGCCCCCCTTGTCGGTTCCGAACAAGTGTGTTTTGAAAGTTAAAGCCCTGAAATCAACATCGAAAATGTCTCCTGGCAAATCCCAACTTAGGTCGATGTAACTGTACTGCCAGTCTTCTACGAAGAATTTTAAGTAGTAACGCTCTTCACGCTCAACCGTGATCACCCAGCGGAAGTTTGTCTTGATCGAGCGATGGCGTTTAGTCGCATAGACGAAAGGCCTGAGAGAAAAACCGTTCTCATCCCAGAATTTTGGAATTTGCGGAGGGCCGTTCTCGTATTGCTTGTCCCGACCTGCCATGGATGGGGCATATGGTGAGAGGAATGGGGCGAAGAGTCCAACCAGGATCATCACTGTCAGGGCCCAGCCAGCAACCATTGCGGTGCGGTTGCTCTTGAACCGTGCCCGGATCAACTGGCCTTGAGAAGCCGTGAAATAGCTTTCCTTCAGTTTTTGACTTGTTTCAGCCGGTTTAGCTTTAGTAAAGATTCCCATGGGTTTATCCGATCAGTCCTTGCCGGACACGCGGGTCCATCAAGGCCAGCAGAATGTCTGTAACAAAATTAACCAGGACAATGCTGGCTGTCAAAAGAAATATAATCGCTCCTGCCAACTGTTGATCATTGGAGCGCGCAAGAGCTTCAATCAGCAAAGCGCCTGCCTCGGTAAGCGTCAGAATCAATGCGACCACCGGCAAATCATTGAAGATACGGTTGAGGTCGAAACCGAGTGAGTTGATCACCGGACCCAGCGAGTGCCTCGCAGGGTAACGCCACAACAGGGTCCGCCCGGATATACCGCGAGCAGAGGCGGCGGTGACATAGAGCTTGCCGATTTCGTCGAGCATCAGCGCACGCACCGTCTGCATGGCAAAGGCCGTGGCTGACCAGCCGAGAATGAAAATCGGCAGCCAGGCCCGGGACAAAAAATCCATGAATTTGGCGTAAGACCAGGCGGCGTCGCGAAACTCCTTGGAGAACAGTCCAGTCAACGAATCTCCAAACAGCACCGTCGAGGTCAGCATGATGATCAGCGCCAGCAGGAAGTTTGGCAGGGCAAGGCCAAGGTAGCTGATGAAACGCAGCGCGTTGTTGGCGAACGGATTTCTTGTTGAAGCCGAATAGATGCCGACGGGTATAGCAATAATGTAAGAGACGATCAATGCCGAGAGCGCAAGTCCAAGACTGATCCAGAATTTGTCACTCAGCAACTGGTTGATATTGAGACGCAGGATACAGCTGTCGCCAAATTCCCCCTTGAAAAACACCTTGCCAACCCATGTTCCCCAACGGATGACAAATGGTTTGTCGAGTCCCAGGCGGCGCTCCTCTGCCTGGATGTCTTCAATCGTGATCGATTGGCCTTGGGTGTTCTTGAAGGCAATATAACGTTCAGCGCAGTTGCCCGGCACCAGTTCCATCAGCGAGAACACGATCAGCGAGACAGCAAGCAGCGTGAACAGCGACATCACTGCCCGCATCATAGTGAACTGAAAGAACTTTAGCATTATGTTGAATTAATAACCCGGTGAAGTCAGTACAATAAACGACTTTAATTTGACAAGGTCACATTGTAAAAATTTGGTGAGTCGGCTGTGAAGGGCATGAATGGAAAATATAATTACACATGGCTCTGGATGTGACTTTTTCAAATTAAAGTTTCTATAAAAAGGCTGGAGGCTTAATTCCCCCCCCAGCCCTTTCATTAATTTAATAATCGAGTAAAAAGATTATTACTCGTCGAGATACCACTGGGTTCCGCGATACGGATAAGTCCGGTAGTACTCATAGGAATGCGTTTTGAACTCAGTGAAGTTCTTCAACGCATTACGGTGATAAATTGGTGCCGGTGCCTGTGCGATTCCGATGAAAAGCAGGTTGCCCACCATGTTCTTGACAAGTCTTGCACCAAGTTTATTCGACTCCGCTGAGCCTGCAGGGGCAGACTGGAATGCATTGATGTCATCAATCATCTGCATCACATAAGCTGGAGGCTTCACGCCCTTGCTGCCGTTAGAATCAACATATTCAGCCCACAACATTCCTGTGCGGATTCCGAAGTAGTCGCTAAACGGTGGCACCCAAAGCTCGTTGTTGCCGAGCATGATCGCCATCGGCTGGCTCTTGCGCCAGATGGTAACATCAAGAGCGTTCGAGGACTGTGCAGAACGGAATTCGTCCGGCGTTACTTCCTTGACCGTCGTCTTGATGCCAACGTCTGACCAGTTCTGGGCGACAAGTTCGACCACTTGGCCAGCAATACCTTGAGTCGAGAATTGCAGGTTCAGAACAATTTTGTTGCCATTGGGAAGTTCGCGGGAACCATCGCCATCGGTGTCTTTCATGCCGATTTCATCGAGTAGTCTGTTGGCCATGCCCGGATCGAACTGGGCCATGTGGCTTTCCCATTTCTTGTCCACAAAACTCGGAGTCGGTGAAAAACCGATGTACTGCTTGGGGGTTCCTTGACCGAAGTAGGCCACCTCGTTGATTTCCGCACGGTTGATCGCGACCGACATGGCCTGACGGAAACGCAGATCACCAAAGACCTTGCGCTTTTCCAGGTTTGCCGAGGTCACATTGAACGCAAAGGTCGATAGCGTGATCTCCGGCCGCAGATGGATCGTATAGTCGCCCTTCTTCTGATTCTCCAGCAGCAAGGGCGCCGAAGCCAGCTGTAGCGACTGTTCCTTGTAATCCGCCTCGGCATTGACGAGCTTCAGGATCCGGACCTCGTTGTCATTGATGTACACCTCATCCTGCTCGCTGATGTAAGGCAACTGGTTGCCCTGCGTGTCAACGATGTGGAAGTATGGATTAGCAACGAGATGCCGACCTTCTGTGGTATCAGTGATTGTCATATGACTTTCCAGTGTCGGAATCACGTCGGCAGGAAGCTTTGCTACCTTGTCCGGAGAATTCAGTAGAGGCGACGGAGTGTCGGTCCAGTCTGAATTACCAAAGTAGGCCTTGATCACTGCAAGACCATTCTCAAATCCGGCTTTTTGCGCCAGCTTGTCAGCATTCGCACTCAGTTCCGGATGGAACGGAGCAAGGAAGTGCTTAGGCTGGAAACCCTGCGCGAACGAAGTCGCAAAGTGGGCCAGCAGTCCCGGCTTCGGGGCGGGCAGGTTGAAGACCACTGTCTGTGGATCGACCACCTCGACCGTCATGCGCTTGCCGGCGACCAGCAAGTAATCCTTCGGTTTCTCCATAACCAAGGGAGAAAGTCCGAGATGATCGTACCAGAATTTAACGTCCTCGGCGGTGAAAGGAGCACCATCAGACCATCTGTGGCCTTTGCGTAGGTAGAAGGTCAATTGCGTGAAATCGCTGTTCCACTTCCAGTCCTTGGCAATGTTCGGTACAATGGTCTGAAGATCATCGGAGTAACGTACGAGGTTTACGTGACGCACAGAAAGAAAGTCTGAAGTCCCTGCCTCAGTGGCATTCGACAGCACGTCCAACGTACCACCATATTTTCCAATCGAATCATATGGTGCGTAAACTAACGGCTCTGACGGCAGTCGATTTGCAACGGAAGGAACTGAACTGGGGTTCCCACGGATTTTCCCGTTGAGTCTGGCAATATCCGGATTGCCCTGGAAGGTCATTTTGCATCCCGCCAGTTTCTCGAACTCTGCAAGTTCGTACTGCTGCGGATATTTACCGGCTTTGACACCTTTCATATCCGCGACGGTCGATGCCGGACATCCAGCCCAGACCGTATTTGCTGCTGTCAGCAGCAAGATGGACACGGCGATAAAGCCTACACCCATCATGGTTCTTTTTATTTTCAAGTAAAGCATAATACTTTCTCCTTTTACTTGGTTAAACCAGATTTCACTGCAAACTGACCACCATGGTCAGGTGCAGACATTAAAGGGGTCTAGCTGATCTGGAACTCAGAAAGACCTCAGCCTACTAAAATCGAAAATATACCACAAACTTTTTAATGGATTGCCCCAAAAAAACAGGTTAATTTTTCCGTACAAACAAGGGTATAGAGAATTATAAAATATTTCAAGTATTTTTTAACAGCTTCCTTATTACCGTGAATTATCAATCCTACTCCAATGAACAAGTGAACCCTTATATCATTTTCAACCCTAGCATAAACTCCTTATAAAACATCTTCTGTAATTATGTTTCCTGGAACAAATTACTTCCCCACACCCCAGAAACAGCCCCCTTATGGATATTCATTTGACCATATATTTAATGAGTAATCGAAAAGGACAACATTCAAATAATTTCAGCAACCATGTTTAATACCGATTCCATCTTGCATTTGAGAACCCGAACAATTTAATATACAATTCAGGAATGAGACTAAGAGTCCCATTTAGTAATTGTCCGAATAATTTTTCTCACTTTATCTCAAACAGGTCAAGAAAAAAACATGAAAAATATTTTTTTTGATAAAGGTTCTGCCATGCACCGTACTCTTGCCATCCTGGAACAAGTGGCAAACTCTGATCAACCCGTTACATCCACTGAGATTAACGTTAATTTAAATCTCCCGAAAGCTACCATTCACCGCCTTTGTTCTAAACTTGAAGATGAACAATTTTTACAGCGTGAAATCGACGGCAAACGTTTTCTGCCTGGACTTCGTCTGAGACAAATTGCTTTGGGAGTTTTCAGTAATGAACATTTTCGTACACAAAGACATGCTGTTTTAAAACTACTCTCAGAGGATATTGGAGAAACCTGTAACATTTCTGTTCCAGATGGGAGTCAAATGAGATATATGGACCGAGCTGAAACCCACTGGCCATTACGCATGCAGCTTCCAGTGGGCACGAAGGTTCCGCTTCACTGCACCTCCAGTGGTAAACTTTTTCTCAGCCTGATGCCTGAAGAACAACTGAACCGCTTGATTGGCAGTTTAAATTTAGAACAAAAAACGGAGAATACACTGACAACCAGGAAAAGTTTGGAAAAAGCTTTGGAAAAAATTCGAAAAAAACAAGTTGGAACAGATAATCAGGAATTTATTGAAGGAATGGTCTGTGTGGCAGTACCAATTTGCGACAGACGGAAGCGTTTCTTTGCCACTTTATCAATTCACGCCCCGAGTTCCAGAATGACTCTGGAAGAGATTTCTCGTCATGTACCACGCTTACAGAAAGCTTCTCATGACTTGAGCTTGATTACTGATCCCGATGACAATTAGTCTTCTTTTACAAATAGATCACAAAAACATTTCGAACAGATTACTTCTTCTAAAACTCCGTGCCTCAGAAGCTACAAATATTTTGTCTAATTTCTATTGCGCCTAAAATCTTATTTACTTTACTCGTGAGACATGAATTATTAAGATACTGCTATCATTAACTTATGCATATCATCTCGACTTAAGGGATAAATCTGCTAAAGTACTGATATTTTATAAGATCCCTCACATAGTTCGTAATGATACGTAAAACTAGTGACTGTCGAGTTACTTTAATAATTTAGTATTATTTGCTAAGATGAAAAAACAATACGGAGCGATTCTGCTGGCCGGCGGACTGTCATCACGCATGGGGCGGGATAAGGCGAGCCTCGAAATAGGAGGCCGGACAATGCTTGAAAGACTATTGTTGATCTTGCGTCCACTCGTAGCTGAAACAGTTGTAATGCGTGCACCGGGACAGATTCTCCCTCGCATTTCCCGGGAGTTACAAGATTGGATCAAGCTTGGCACGGACTCAGTGGCAGAACGTGGACCTCTCCAGGGTATTGTTGATGCCCTACCTCTTTTGAGTTCAGAGATCGACAAAGTGTTCCTGCTTACATGCGATTTACCCTATTTAACTGAAGAGTGGCTTCAAACTTTGCGTGATATTATGACAGACGAGTATGACATTGTCTGCACAGAAGAGGAAAATATCACTAATCCGCTTTTAGCTCTTTATCGTCGTCCTGTTCTCGAACCAGCCGCAGAATTACTTGCCAAAGGAAAACGACGCCCAATATTGCTTTGGGAAGGATGGCGCATGGTTCGTCTTTCCTCTCCTGAAGAAACTCCATGGATTTGTCAGGATGTAAACACTCCGGATGAATTTAAAAAAGCACAATTATTTTTTCAAAGAAAGCATGATTGATTTATACACAGCCCCTACTCCAAACGGTTACAAGGTTTCAATTTTACTCGAAGAACTCAAACTGCCCTACAATGTAGTCTCTATTGAACTCGAAAAAAAAGAACAAAAAAAGACTGAGTTTCTCAAGCTCAACCCAAACGGCAGGATTCCTACCATTGTTGATCATGAAAACAATGATTTTACCGTTTTTGAGTCCGGAGCCATTTTGATTTATTTGGCGGAAAAGTCCGGAAAATTTCTGTCTTCTGATCCCAATGGACGCTCCGTGACACTACAGTGGCTGATGTTTCAAATGGGCGGAATAGGACCGATGCAGGGACAAGCTCATGTGTTTTATCGCTATGCTCCGGAAAAAATTGAATACGCAATCGAACGCTACCAAAAAGAAACCCTGCGACTTTACACTGTGCTGGATACACAACTCAAAGAACATGAGTATCTTACCGGTGATCTTAGCATTGCAGACATCGCCACCTGGCCCTGGGTCAGGAGTTATCGCTGGGCAGGTTTGGATATTGAAAATCTTCCTCATTTACAACGCTGGCTCGATGTTTTGGCCGAACGCCCGGCTTTTCAGCAGGGAATTGAGGTACCATACAAGATAGATCGAAGTAAGATGACTGCAGAGCAAACTCAGGAAAAAGGAAGTAAAATTTTAATATAAAAAAACTAATCATGTCTTCCCCACTTCTTTCTGTAAAAAATCTGTCAGTTGATTTCACACAAGGCGATCGAGTAACACATGCAGTGAGCCACGCCTCGCTGGAATTGAACAAAGGTGAAACGCTGGCTTTAGTAGGTGAAAGTGGATCCGGCAAATCTGTTACCGCCCATTCTATTCTGCGACTCCTGCCTGCTTCCTCATCTCATCCTGACGGCAATATAGAATTTGAAGGGGAAAATTTGCTCCAAATGTCTGAAGCAAAAATTCGTGGTGTCCGGGGTAACCGAATCGGGATGATTTTTCAGGAACCTATGAGTTCTCTGAATCCGCTGCACACGATTGAAAAACAAATAAACGAGGTCTTGTTTGTCCATCATGGTTTAGGTCGAAAACAGGCGCGCGAACGTACGTTGGAACTACTGGAAATGGTGGAAATTCAAAACGCAAAAAAACGTTTAGGCGCATTCCCGCATGAATTGAGCGGAGGTCAGCGGCAGCGGGTAATGATTGCCATGGCACTGGCCAACAAGCCTGATTTACTAATTGCAGACGAACCGACTACTGCACTCGATGTTACAGTACAAGCACAAGTTCTTCAACTTCTTCGTCAACTTCAGGAGCAATTTAAGATGGCCATTCTGCTGATTACACATGATCTTGGCATTGTACGAAAACATGCTGACAGAGTTGCAGTGATGACTCAGGGCAAGATAATTGAGACCGGAAATACAGAAGAACTTTTTTTGCATCCTCAGCACTCCTATACAAAAATACTGCTGGAGTCAGAACCTGGCGGGCAGCCTGTAACGGTCACAGATTCTGCCACATATTTTGTCTCAACCAGGAATTTAAAAGTCTGGTTTCCAATCCAAAAAGGTGTTTTGAAAAGGACCGTTGATCACGTTAAAGCAGTTGACGGCGTCAGTTTGGAAATCCGCAAAGGACACAGTCTCGGTGTTGTTGGAGAAAGCGGATCCGGGAAATCCACCCTCGGACTTGCTTTGCTCCGTCTGATAAAAAGTGAAGGGGAAATCCAATTTGGTGATGTTTACCTGGACGCTTTAAATCAAAAACAGATCACACCGATTCGGAAGGCAATGCAAATTGTATTTCAGGATCCTTTCGGAAGTCTCAGTCCACGGATGACTGTGGAACAAATAGTGTCGGAAGGCCTGGAAATCCACAAACTTGAAAAAGAAGAAAATCGTGAAGAGCAGATTGTACAGGTTCTCAAAGAGGTCGATCTCGATCCTGAATTAAGACATCGCTATCCTCACGAGTTTTCCGGAGGACAGCGCCAGCGCATTGCCATAGCCCGTGCCCTGGTACTCAAACCCAGTTTTTTAGTACTGGATGAACCGACCTCCTCACTTGACCGCTCAGTACAGTCTCAGGTTTTAGAACTGCTTCGTAATTTGCAGAAAAAGCATAACCTGACTTATCTGTTCATAAGTCATGATTTAAAAATAATCCAGGCACTTTGTCACGATATCATCGTCATGAAAGACGGAATTGCTTTGGAAGCAGGGCCTACCGCGAAAATTATGAATAATCCTCAGAATCCTTATACTAAAGCTCTACTGAAAGCAGCTTTTTAAAAGGAAAACATCACTATTTCCGCGGATTTACATGCGACAACTGATCCATCTTTTCACCCGAAATTTCATAGGCTTTACCAAATCCTTTGACGAAAAGACCCGAATTCGGCTTCAGTCTAATCAACTGAAAATCGGCAAGCATACGTAATGTTTGCATCAGTTCACCGGCAAAATCGTCAAAAAGAGACATTATCCTCATCCAGTCTTGAGATTCACGCTCCACGATTTCCGCATCACAATCAAAAGTAAGTCGCTTTCTGGCAAATATATTTTCAGCCTGTTCTTCAGGTTCTATAAACATGATTCCAGCCCTTGAGTCATGAAGTAAATTTTTTGTATGACGGGCCAGTGCGCTTATATAAATATAAAACTGATTATTTTGATCTACAACAAAGGGAGCGTAGCTGCTTTCCGGACGTCCATTTTTGCCGATTGTGGACAACTGCAGACTGCGAAATTTTTTCAAAAAGTTCAAATATTCAGTTTTTGTCTTTGTAAGCGAAACTGCTGACTGATTCATTTTTGATTCCTGAAAAAGTGCTTTTTGAAATAAACATTAACACGAAAAAAATATTTATCATATTCATTTTTTTTGTATGCCTTAGATGCCTAATATTGAACGACTTTATTGCTCTTTGATTTAGTATATACAATAATATTTTTATTTTTTTGTAAAAAATCTTTAACTTATTTATCAGTTATTTATGGGTAACTTATTCATCTTTTTAGAAATCTTTTTTGTTGATTTTACCCTTCGATTTGCATTAAATTAGTGAGGCCAGTCTGGTACTGAAACCATTCCATGGACAGGAAAAATATTAAGCCTATCTCAAGCAAAATATTAACTGATTTAGACTTGAGAAAAACAGCAAATGGATTTGAAATATAAGAAAAAATGGAGCTGAGTCATAATCAATCATTAGAATTTAAAGAGTGCCTTAGACGTTCTTTGCCTTCTCATGTAAGCCAGTCATGGTTGGATTCTCTTCAGCTGCTAAAAATAACTCCTTCAAAGGTTGTATTAGGCGGAATTCAACACAAAATATACCGTTACGAAATCAAGACTAATCACGAATCTCTCCTGAAAGAAGTCCTCAACGAACTTTTCCCTGAAAAAGCCCCATTTTCAGAGAAAAAATTCGAATACAAAATATGCAGTTTTTCAGGTCGTAAGAAATCCGTACAAACTGAATTTGATCTTAATCAAGATCAAATTGCAAACAAAAATAACGATCTGGAAATAAAAAATTCCAAGTCAGACTTTGCAACAGAACATGCTGCAGGAAGTTCCAGCTCATATTCTCTGGATTCCTTTATCCCGGGTAAACGAAACCTATTGGCAAGCAGGGCTTGTAAAGCAGTCGTTGAAATGCCGGGTATAGCCTTTAATCCTTTTGTTATTTATGGTGAGTCCGGATCAGGAAAAACGCACTTGCTTGAAGGAATCAGCAATGAACTCCAGCAAAGCAATCCCAAAAAACAAAGAGTTCAGGTTTCTGCAGAAGATTTTTTGAATGATTTTGTTAATCATCTCAGATTAAGTAAAATGAAAGAATTCCGTGACCGTTACCGAAAGGCTGATGCTTTTCTACTGGATGATTTGCAGGCTCTGGTTCCATCTGCAAAGTGTCAAACGGAACTGCTCTACACAATTAATGCGTTACGCAAGAAAAAAGCGCAAATTGTTATAGCCTGTCAGGAAGCGCCAACACAGATTTCCGGACTAAGTTCCGGACTACGGGGAAAACTGGATTCAGGGCTGACGGTTGATATCGGAATTCCCGATGATCAAACCCGGATTGCAATTCTTGAGAGCAAAGCAAAAGAACGTGGAATTCCACTGAACAACGAGCTGGCAAATTTTATCGTGAAGCATATTAAGGGAGGAATAGGACGCATGGAAGGAGTTCTGATGCGTCTCGGCGTACATGCTTCATTGCTGAATGAAGAGCTTACTATAGAATTGGCTCGTTATTCTCTGAAAGACTGGCTTGATGATTCTGCAAAAAAAACCAACTTTGAGCAGCACTCACATGGTAAATCCACAGTTACTATAGAAAACAAAATCCTGCAGCATATCTGCATAATGTTTCAAATTTCTGAAGAAGGACTTCATTCATATCGTCGTGACAGAAAACACATCAAAGCAAGACAGGCAGCCGTATTTTTGCTAAAAAAACTTACCTCACTGTCCCTGAGTGAAATCGGCAAAATCATAGGTCGTGACCATTCAACGGTCCATGCTACCTTGAAAAAAGTCGGCGAGAGAATGTTAAAAGATGATTTCTTTCAAAAACAAATGCAAACTTTCCTGCAGGAGTTTGAAGAAAAGCATGTTTCAAGGCGGACCCTTGAACAAAAACGCAGCTACCGTAATTGAGTCCCGGATCAATTAATTCAGCAAAAGCATTTTTCTCCTCTGTCTACTATAATTGCCTTTCCATACAATTTCAGCTAAATTTATCTGCAGACACTATTTCCACTGGGAACAAACATTCAGTCTGATTGTTTAATGAGTCTTAGATCAATCCTGATTCTTTTCAGATTGCAGGTTCTAATAATTTTTGCTTCTTCCGGATGTACAAGTTTGCAGAAAAAGATTTACATTAGCCATCCGGATAGTTTACGCAAACAAGTTAACATGGTTTGTTCAAACATAGATACGTCCAACTTCATTGTCAGAGATCTTCGAGTCTGGCTGAATCAGAAGGACGGCAAAGAGATTGAATTAAAACACTATAATTCTCTTCTTCCTGACGGCTATTATTTCTGTACCCGGCAGCAACGGAAGTCATCAATTCTCGAATGAATATACTAAATGCCTGAATCTGCTCCAGTAAAAATTCTGATCCGCACACCAAACTGGCTGGGTGATATGGTTATGTCAAGCGGATTTGTCCGCGCTGTTCTTGAAGCCTTTCCAGAATCACAGGTTGATTTAATCGTTAAATCCGGATTTGAAAAAATACCGCTTCCACATCGTGGACAAATAATTCCTTTTGATCCAAAAAAAGAAACTGCAGGAAATTTTGGAAAAACTTTGCGTGCTGAGAATTACGATTATTTTTATGTTCTGCCTCCAAGTTTTTCAGCTGCATGGATGGCACATAAGAGCAAAATACCGCACCGGATCGGCTATTCCGGAGAATTCAGAAGTTTTCTGCTGAGTTTGGCAAAAAAGCCGGAGGCTACCCCACGCTCACAACACTTACTCAAAGAGTACCTGAATTTATTGGCACCAGGGCTTTCTACAGAAAAATATCCTCCGCGACTAGAAATAACTCATGAATGGGTGGAAAAACAACTTGGCTCCTTGGAAATTTCTCTTCCTGAATCTTTTTTTGTCTTCACTCCGGGGGCTATTT
>Ga0207913_1000237_pt1 | contig 14714 bp, 29 predicted proteins | sample DeeseametaMP2913_FD_184168 | JGI IMG/M metagenome (GOLD analysis project Ga0207913, IMG submission 184168) | Marine microbial communities from the Deep Atlantic Ocean - MP2913 (SPAdes) | ecosystem: Environmental > Aquatic > Marine > Oceanic | place: West of Santa Cruz de la Palma, Atlantic Ocean...
ACGCTTGCTGGTGTTGGTTGGGGCGTCAACTCCAAATTGTATCTATTAGTAGATGGCATTATAGAAATGCACAACGATTGTGAAGAGAGTGAATTTGTCATATTTGACGCAAAGAATATGACATATCAAAAGGCTACTCGATGCGACAATGGTTTTTTGAAAACAGCCTATAAAAATAAGCAAGGCGAGATAGTTTTAGAGTTTAATAGTCGCGGTTACTAAATTTTAGCATCCCAATCATTATCATAACTTTCCATGATTATACAAACCTAAATCTTTTGTCCTAATAGCCTGTTTGCACCTGGGCGTATCAATTTAAACAAGCATAGATTAGTGCTCTGCCCTTTAGAAATTAATTAAATTAAAAATTAAAACTTATTGAAGCGAAGCGCTGCAAGGTTCTGCACTATTTCAAAATAGCGATTGTTGTTAACTGTGTATAACGTGTCTTTGTTATGCATGGTTATCAATATGAGGGTAAGACATTATCCAACTTCCAAATGATGGTATTTTTGTTGTTGGCGAGTTTGAACCAGCTTTGTGAGATACTTGCTTATCGGATATAACTAATTAATGATAGCTGTTAACCTTTTTAACTATAAAGATTAAAAAGGTTAAGTTAAATTACATGCCTAGCTTGAAATAGTTACTTTTTTTAACTAGTATATCCTTGTTGGTTAAATAAAATAACAAGGTGCTAATTATGAATAATTTTGCTTCACATCGTATAGAACAAATTATTGTGGAAAATGTTAAAACTAAAGTTTCTGTTAAAGCTACAAGTAAAGAGGTTTCTCAATTGGGTGCAGATGATTTTCTTAGTAAAGCAGATTTTGTAAGAGAGGCCTTTTTACCAGCTATTGAGCGTTTAAATAATGGATATAATTTGAAATGTGTTTGTTATGCTGCAAAAGTTTTAGCATCAATAACTGACAATAAATAAATATGGCAAAAAGTATTGGCGAAATTTGCGAGAAAAGTTCTAAGTTAGCAAGAGAAGCAATTAGTGTTCATGCTGACATTGAAAATTATTGCAATAAAACTGCTCAACGGTTGTTAAAAAATCCTAATTTTGAGTTTGGCGTTTTACCAGACTCTATCGTTGAATGTGCTTTTTATGGTGCTAATAAGCCAAGCGAGGGTTGGTCTAAATTTCTGAAAGATGAAATCAAAGCTGCTTTAAAAAGCAGTGGGCAATTATAGTTGGAATAGTTTGTTTGAGGGGATTTGTATGTACGTAGAGCAATTGGATTTAAACCCGACTGATAACCCTTTTGATCGGTTTTCCTTAGAGTTTTTAACATTAATGGAGAAATCTAACAATTGGGTTACTGAACATCACCTTGTATCTGTAATCTCAAACTTCGAGTCGTTAAAACACTTTGTTAATGGACTGGACGACTCTGGTGTTAAGAAAAAACTACTGAGAATTACTGAGTATGACGCTAACTATTACAGCAAAATAGTTGCAAGCTTGTTAGCAAAATTAAACTTACTGAATGATCGGAAAACAGCGGAATAAAGTTGATGAATAGAGACTCAAAGACTTATCAAGATGTTTATCTCAATAGTGGTCATTGTGAACAAATTTTATTTTATGCAGATCATGCTGCGAAAGTTTGTTCATTAAAAAATGAATTACCTTATTTACCCTATTATGTGCAAAAACTTAGAGGTTATAAAGTTGGTTCAGATACTTTGAAAAGTCTTGAAAGCTCTGAAATGATATCTAATAGATATCGAATAGCTTTAGATGCTTTCATAAGGGAGTTATTCATAGGTAATAAGCTAACTTCAGGCAGTAGTGACTTTGTGGAAATTTCCCTAGGTTTATTTCTCAAAGATCTTTTATCTGAGAATAGTGGTGTGTTTGACATCTACGATGACATGCTTCAAATGAGAATTAACAACCTAATATCTAAAAGTGTTGAGTTTGAGAAGCGATATGGGTATTTCCCTGATACTTTAGATTAAACACGTAACAGGACATTACAGATAATACTGGAATGAATATCATCCGAAAAAGCTGTTATCGAATTGCAGCTGAAAAGTGGGCTGATAATGCGCTTGAAGCATTAGATGCTGTTAAGGCCAGCGGCATAATTAATCAAACCGATGTAATGGAAATGGTTGAGTTAGGCTTGTCTGGTAAACCTCAAAAACCTACTACTCGATTAAGTTAAATGGCTAATTTAAATATTGGGAAGAAAAATGCAACAGATAGCACTATCTAATCAAGGCTTTATTCTTATAAGAAATATTTTGACTGCCCGCAATAATGGTGGTCAGCAAATGGCAAAGGAAATTGCAGAAGCACTACATAATTTACCAGAAAATATGAGTAATACTTTTTTGGTAGATTTGACTAAGGAAAGAATAAAGGAGTTGGTAATCAAGTACCCCGAATGTGAGAGCCTTTTGGCTCACCTTTAAACGTAGGAAATCAGTTTAACAGTGCGCTATAAAACTAAGCATTGCGTCATTTCTAAGACAGTTAAACAATAAGTGCTAATGAATCCGAAAACCTTAGCGTTGAAATATAGGAGTGAACTATCGTGGATAGTTTAACAGAAGAAGAACTAAAGTGGTTCAAATCACTTGAGCGCGTCTTGAAAAGAATGCCTGAGTCGGTTGAAATTCTTGTGCAAGAGCAATTCAATTCACCTAAATACTTAAGCTCAGAAATACACCTAATGCGAAAAGGGGTTATTCATCAATCTCAAGAAGTTGTTGGTGACTTAATGGCCTATGATCCATCTAGCTATTCGTTGATAAACACCACATTCAATAAGGTAGCTGCGAATAATCACGGCTATTAACCTATTGTAAATAGGAGGTAATATTTTGAAATATACAGCAGAAAATCGAGATCGTATTCAAAGGAAATGGCAACAGTACTGGATGATGAATATAGTATTCAACTTATTTTCTTTACCGTTCTTATGCTTAGGGGTGTTTTCAATCATCGATTATACAACATCAGATATTAATCTTTTCTTTTTGCCAACTGCAATTGCATGTGGAATTCTAATTTTATTAATCTTCATCTTATTGAACTATTTACTTACTTTATTTGTAGTGCGAGCTGTCTTTCGTAAAAGGCATCCTGACGTTAAACTCTTTCAAGACTCTTAAATTAGCTTGTAATTAATTAGTCATTTAAAATGATTGCTGCAAATGAATAAAATAGTTGGAAATTATGACAGGTAAAGAATTTGAAAAATTAATGAAAGACAATGGCTATACCCAAACAAGCCTTGGTGAACGTTGGGGGTTAGTTCGTCAAACTATTGGGAATTGTTGTAAAGCAGAAAAAGTTGATCCCCTTTACGCAGATGCAATAAAAGCTCTTGCATTTGAAAAGCAAGCGGCTGAATTTTTAAAAGTCGTTCAATTCTTCAAATAACCTACACGGAACACCCTTTAATCTCTTTTGGCCTAACGGCCTGTTTGCACCAGGGCGTATCAATTTAATCAAGTATAAGTTAGTGCTCTGCCCTGAAGTTAATTAAATAAAAATTTATTGAAGCGGAGCGCTGCGAGGTTCTGCACTATTTTTAAAATAGCGATTGTTGTTAACTGTGTATAACGTGTCTTTGTTATGCATAGTTATCAATATGAGCGTAAGACATTATCCAACTTCCAAATTAAAAATCTACACCGCAATCACAATTGAGCTTTATTGTTATAATTCTTCTACATATCTAGCGAGGCCTTTGGTCATCGCATTTTCGCCAATGGGCTAATCACTTAGCCTTTAGGTTCTGTGGTTTGCTCAGTTCTATAAGGAAACTAAAATGAACCCAGAAATCACAATACTATTAAAGCTTAATTCCAACGGCTGTATTGAGTGTGCTGTTTCAGATCACAATGCAAAAATCAACGTTCGGATTATCGAAGAAGATATAAATGATGAGGCACATTTTTTTGTTGATGGTGTTGGTTACATTGAGCAAAGTGCAAAAGTATCTTTTGATTTAGATGTATTAACTAAGTTTTCTAAAACAGAGTAAGGAGCTATTTTGAGATACTTAACTCCCACACAGAAACTTGATGTTCATGCATTGTTATCAAAATCCCCTGCATTACCTGAAAAGGGCTTTGAGGACATTTTTAAATCATACCCCTATTTACGTGATGAGTTTGATGGGCGTGTAGCATACGTTGAAATGATATTTGTACCAAAATCTATTCGTGGCAATGGTATTGGTAAAGCAATGCTAAAAAATTGGTTAAATAAGCTACCAAGTGAAATTGAAGAAGTTTGTTTGACGGCTATTAATGGTTGTTCTGGTGATACTCTTGAATTTTATAAAGCATTTGGTTTTCAGTTGAAATATTCGTCTTTTTCTAAAAAGACAGATGAACATACTCGCAGAATTATGATTCTGGGTGTTAACGGACATAAAACGGCAAGCCCTATACCTCTTATGCCTGGGCAAAACGCCCACTATATGCTTGGAATTGAATAGCGTTTAATTATCCTCTTTAAAAAGGCCGTAAGGTCTTTTTTTTTGCTTGTTTTTTTGTTATATATTTTAACTTTATATATTGATAATGTTAATTGAAATAACTATAATCCATGTTAATGTAATTTATATTAACGAGGTTGTTTTGTCACATTCTGAACTTGTTGAAATTAAGCTTTGTATTGGTTTGGTGGGGGTTTGTGTAATATCAATTACTAGCAATAGTGATTTGGTTTGGGATCATATTACAAGTATCGGTGCTGAACGTTGGTATTCTCAACTACCAGAACATTCATCGCCAGTTGAAGGGGTTTACATTATTCATGCTAAAGTGGAGTGTTCAGGAGGGCAGATAAAATACACGGTGTTGAACTCTGAAAATGTATAGGAGATTGTTCATGAACAATTTAGGTGTAATTAAGGAATAAGAGCGATGTTTGATAATTTAAAGCAAAAATTAATTTGGTTTGTAATCGGTGGTTTTGTTTGCACACTCCCATTTATCTACTCAGCTGGGGAAAGCAAAGCATTAAAGGAGCGCAATGTTATATTAGTTGATGTTTTATGTAGTTTGCCGAAAGACATTTTAACGGCTGAAATTAACAAAATAGAATTGCCTAGCGATGCAAAGGAACTATTAAAAGGAATGGATAAAGAGGCTGCGGTTTTAATGTTTCGTGACAGTTTCCTTAAGGACTGTGACTAAATTGTTTCGCAGAGAATAGAGGGTGCAACCAATATTCTCTGCTATCAAATTTAACTATTAAGGAGTTAAAAATGACTATAAACGATACTACTTCCAGTAAACCTAAAAAGCAATCAGGTAAACAACCCCCTGTTAATGTCATCAAAGCCCTACTCACATGCATGATGCCTGTAGGGGTTGGTTTGTTTTTCTTGATACTTTTTCTTTATCTTAACTCAATCATTCCCACAGGGGCGGTTGATGAGTTCCTTATGATAAACAAAGAAAACATAAATTATATGTTCTTCTTTATTTATCTAAATATTTTCTTTTTGTTTTTTACGGTGTGTGTTTCTGTAACATATTTTAACGACCATTCTGTAGGTGGTTGGGTATTTTCGAGCGTATTGCTTTTTATAAGTTATTGCTTGCTGCTATGGCTTTACTGCCATAGTTTCTTTTCGATTGACGGGTTGTCTCCACTTCAAGATAACCTAGCTATTTTTATATGGCTGCCTATTTGGTTTTTGGTCGTGGCGTTTTTTTACCACTTCGTAAGTAGCTAAGGCCGCTAAGTATGTTTACAAAATTTGGAATTTTTAATATGAAAAAAATAATGACAGTATTGTTGTTGGGTGGATTAGTTGGCTGTACATCAGTTGCTTCCGATTACAGTGTAAGTAGCGATACATCTAAACTTAATATTCAGCCCATAACTTCAAACAAAAGCTTTAAAAACTACGCCTTAAAGCATGATGTGGCTATTGCATCTGATTCAAGCGGTGATATCTTTCTTTTGCTACCTGATGATTTTGATAAGTCTTTTGTATTTACATCAATTAAGTTTGTAGAGGCTGAGCAAAAATGCGAATTTAACATTTCAACGCCTGTAGCTGTTGATGGTGCTGCTGTAAATTCCGTAAAGGTAGCATCTCGCTTGGAATTTGAAAAATGCCACCCTAAATTTAAAGGTTATTCTTTGATCACTACCAAAACCAACGTTAAGTTTTTTGGGAAAGCCTCTAGTTCTGAAGCTGTTGGTGCTTATATACAGTGGAAAAATAAAGGGATTGTTCGAGAAAAGCTCATTGCTACGCCTGTTTATTTTGTAGGGCAATAGTCAATGCGGTGTTGTGGGTAATGTATGGCGCTATCACGCTTTCTTTTAGAATGATGTGATAGTTTCACTTGAGTAATCAAATGCGCTCATAGTGCCATTTAGAGCGCCACATTGAGGTTTTAAGTTTATGGATGAAATGCCAAACATCGTATTTGCTGTTATTGTCTTTTCACTGTCTTTAACGATTTATATTATTAATAGATACAGAATTAAATCGCTTAGTCTAAAGAGTAAGAAATACTTATCAGGTTATGCTGTTTTTAATATTGGCAATATAAAAGATGCTAATATTGAACCTTGCGAGATAGGGCTTAGTCTTTGTGTTTCTGAAGGTTTCACTGAAGCGCAATTTATTTGTGAGCTAACAAAGCGCGCTATGCTTCAAGCAATTAATAAATCCCCTAACGTTCTACCTAAATTTGTGACAGTAGAGCTTGTTAGTATTGAGTGCAATTAATTTGGCAGAGTAAATTCTAGTAAATCCCCTGATGGTTTTGGTGCTTTGTTTTTGCCTTCGCAGGTTTGCATCAAAACCATTTTCAACTTTTCTTTTTAAGTGTCTTTCTTAATTGTTAGTAGCGCTGATGATGGTGCAATAATATTTTCTACAATGAAGTTATTGAGTATCTTCGGTTTGATCATTGCTATAGCTAAAGTGATGCTGAAATAGAGCACTAAAAAGCTATAAGCGTAGTTCAAAAACTCATACTCGATTTGTATATTTAAGACGTACAGCTTCAGCCAAATAGCTAGATGTAAAAAACCATGAAATAAAAAGATGCGCCTAACGGTTTGGTAGAGTCGCCCAAATACGTATGAAAGCTTAATGTGCAAGTAGAATAAAATGATTACAAAGATTACATTTATAAAAAACAAGTACAAATATAGCATTTGGGCATTAACTTGAGGGTGATCTTTCAGTCTTGTGAAGTTAAGGAATGTTTCTACCAATACTGCTGTTAGTCCGTATTTCACACAGGCCGTAACAATAGTTAAAAAATCAGTAAGCCTTTCTCTATTCTTGTTTGCTCTATAAATTGCAAGTAAAAGTGCTATTACGTAAAAGCAGAGTAATAGTGTTTGCATTGAAAATACATCACTACCAGGGGTAATCATTAGAAGTTTGTTGTATATTTTTTCTAATAAGCTCATTTTTCTTATTCATTCCCTTGATTCAAAGAAAAACCAGCGTTAGCTGGTCTTTTCTACTTATCTTTCTTTTTTCTTAGGTTGGATGATTATAATACCACCTGTATCGTAAAGTTTTCTCTTTTCTTTCTTTTTTGGGTTAATAATAATGATTCCACCTGTGTCGTGCAGCTTGTTGATTTCTGCATTTAACTCATTAGGATTAGTCGATAGTGTTGCTGCTAGTGTTAAAGTGCTAAGTAGCATAATGTTTCCTTCATTTGTTAGTAAATCCTTTTTTCTAGCAAATACTATGCCTGTCATTATCCATTCTTTTTGACGGTCTTTTTTAAAAGAAAATAATAATTTTGTTTGGGGAGTGACTATGGTTACAAGCGGAAATAAGTTGTGTGTTAACACGAAGTGTTATCCATGACTTATTCTGTGGTCTTGCTTGCAAGATGTGACCTTAGTTGAGCGACCTTTTGTTCATGAACAATTATTTTGTTCGTAATTATTGCTTTAATTTATGTGTACTATTTGTAATCAGTAATATAAACAAGGTGATGATTATGAAAAGTGAAGGTGTAGGAATTTTAAAAAAGGTTTCATATAAGCCTGGTGGTGTAGTGTCGGTAATGGTGGCGATTTATGCGGGGAAAGATGGTAGTAATTCAAGGTTATTGAGTGCAATTCTTAACGCTAATCAAAGTAAGTGTGAAGGTTTGCAAGCTGTGGAGTTTGAATTAAAAAATGCCCAATCAACCGATGTTGATGCGACATTGTTAGTCGATTTGGAAGTTTTAAATCTTTACGCTTATAAAGGAAAAGGTGAGTATATTAATTATTCTGGCCTTTTAACATCTATTTCGATTAGAGAAAAAAAGAATAAACCACTCAACTAGTGGTTTATATCATTTTGGGCGGCTTGTTCTTGCCGCTCTTTTTCTAGTTTTTCAATAATAGCCTCTCGCGTGAAGCTTAATGGGTGTTCAGTCTTATCTTTAAGTCTTTTCCAATCGTCATCATTCATTGTCAAAGTGAAGCGAGGTTTTAATTTCTCGTTTTCGGCTATTGTTGGCCTCCCTTGCTTGTTGCTCTTATTCATTAATATTTCTCCAACTTGTTAGATTGAACACTTCGAGTAAGCGCCGCCACTCATAAAATGAAGGCCTTTTTTTACCGTCAATTATTTGTTCAATTTTCGTTTTTGTGCAGCTCATTATTAATGCCATTTCTGAAATTGATAATCCAATAAAGATCATCATCGCTAAGAACTCGTATTTGTTAGGTGGAGCATAGTTAATATTTGTTTCTAAATAATAAGGGCTGTTTCTTTTCAGCGAGATTTGAGCCAGTGTATTTCTTTGTTCTGCGCTTATCTGTAGGCCGTCATCTGAAGCCCCTTTGTTTACATCAAAGTTTGTCACTTTTGATAATACACATGCTCTTACTTTTGGTGGGTGATAAATTTTAGGGGGGCAAATGATAGGTTTTATTTTTTGCCATTCTTCAAATGTAAAAGAGGTATCTTCAGTTGCCAGCTTACGGCCTGATGCTTGAGGAACAAAGCTAAATCCATCATATTCTAACTTTCCTTTGATACTATTTTCGCTAATTTTTTCGAAAGGAACTCCTGATAATTCAGCGAGTTTTTTCTTAGTAAGCATTTTCATCTTAATCATTTGCCAAAATTCATGCTTTGTTGGCCTTTGTGATGTCGAAAATACTTCAGCTCTTATATCTGGGTAGCGTGGTTTAAAAACGATTCTTTCTTTTAGCTCTAAACGTTCTAAAAGAGATTGCCAAGCTGAAGCTGGTACAACTTGTCCTTTTTCATGAAATGATGGGCTACACCATTTACTGGCTGTTTTAGATGCTACAACCCAATACCTTGCTAAATCATTCGTTCTTAAACTATGCGCTTCTTTTACCGCATGTATATCTATAAGTGATGGAGGTGAATATTTTGAAACGGGTCTTATTTTACCGTGATGTTGAAATGCGTAATGCTCTAGAGTGGCTTGATTAAGCTTTTTTGATGATGTGTTTAACGCTAAATCATCTAGTAAATTTTGTACTGTTTTTTCCATAGTGATAGCTATTAAGTGTGAATTAATCTTTTAATAGCTACAATTGTACATGATTTTATATATAATAACGGTTGAAAAAAAAGCGAGGCCATAGGTCATCGCGCGTTTTTGGTTAATCCTAGTATGCTCGGGCTTAAAGTTTTTAAGCTCTACTTGTCAAGTTTAAGGTGTTCCCGCACCTTAAGCTTTCGCTATTCTACATTAAGTGTAGTTAAAATTTCAACAAAACTTGACAAAATGTCAAGGTGGTTTGTTTTGAGAAAAGATTTAACCGAAGAACAATATTCTATCCATTTGATTTTTGAGAGAATTAGGGGCTTGTACGGATTTAGCAGTAACAAGAAAATGCTAGATCATTTTGAGCTGAGCGAATCATTTTGCAGTCAAAATATAGGTCGGGGCGCAATTCCTTGGAAATTAGTTGATACAGTGAGCCAGGACAAAGGTGTTTCTCTCGACTACTTAGTTCGTGGAATAAAAGTAACTCCACTTGTTGATTTTGAACAATATGAACTTGCCGTTAGAAAAGGGCTGTTTAGGGCAAAAATCTTAAATATTATCAAAACAGATAAAGAGGTTAACACTATTGCTGAAATGGTACTTACCTCGATTGGTGATATTAAACCTGAAAATGAAAAAGAGCCTGAAAGCGGCTCAATTTTAAATCTAGTTGCTAAAAATAGTGCTTAGGTTAATTATCAAATAAGTTTATTACATTACCTTTCTTTTCGTTCTCTGCGTAATGCGTCACCAGCTCACCAAGTGTCATGTTTGAGGTGTCTACAAAGTTTGTGTCGCAATAAAGTTCATCGTTTGTTTTTAAATAATACGTTTGAATATTGCCTTTGATCTCTTGTTTAAGTTCTTCCGCTTCACTAGCTATATTAGCTAGTTCCTCGATGCTTTCACATTCTTCAGAGGCCATTATTAAATTGCCAAGCCTGGCTTTTTGAAACCACTTTCCTTCATATATAAAAAAAAGTGAGAGTATGACAATGCCTAAAATTAAAATTATTAAAATGGTGAGTAGTGAATCCATTTACAACTTCCTTCGATAAACTAATACTTACTGCTTAAATCTAATACTTTCGTTTAAATACTGTTCAATATTGTAATGATTTTGCAGTGTGTTTGCCACATTCCTATTAAATTATTTGCCCCCCTTCTTTGGGCTTCTAGATCAGCTATGATCCTCCTGACTTTAGTTTTTGATCAGTAAAATAGTTTTTTTTAAAAAAACTTGTTTTATTTTACTTTTACTTTACACTCTAAACAATATTTAATTTTGGCAGATCAAAGTATGGCGCATTTAGCTCAAATACCTCCGCTGATTTCACAGTCTCAAGTTGAGAATAAAGGGTTTATTGCCTTTTGCTCTCGCGAACGTGATGCAGATGAGTTTAACGTCGAAGTCTATGATGGTGATAAAAAGCTAGGCTTTTTATCTATGGCCTACAAGCCACAAGTTAGACGCTTTAGAAGTGTTGACGCTGTTGCTAAAGTTGCTACGAAGTTAGGCTTTAGCGAAGTAAAGATAAGGTTAGCAAGAACTGAAGAAGTTTTAGAAGAATAAAAAACAAAGCCTCGTGACCGAGGCTCTATTAGACCATATAGCGCTACTGGCTACATTGATTTCGCACCTCAAAGTTTAGTCTTTTGTACGCTATTGGTCAAATTATATTTGGCATTTAGTTATGAAAAAAAAGACTAGATCTCATTCTGAGATTGTTCGTGATGTGCTTATCGTCACAAAAAATAGAAAAATAGCAGAGCCTATCCGCAAAGCTATTGATACTGTTTTTAAATATATAGATGAACCACTCATTCTAAAAAATTTAGAGAGAGTTGAATCACCATTCTCATCTACTCAAAAAAGAGTAAGAGTCAAGTTGGCTTATATTCTAATCTCTTTTTTGAGCTATTCTGATTTTGCTTCTTTGCGTATTGGTGTTGCTAATAGCAACTTTCTTTCGCCTGTCATGCATAGATCCATTCTTCGTAGAGCTGAACGCTTAAGCAATGAGCGCATTCCAAGAAGTACATATTTTAGATTAATTAAAAAATTAATAAATGCTAAGTATTTACATTCAGAAGCAATGAACATTGCTGAGCAGGATGAGAACAATAAAAAAGTAATCAGAGGCCGCGCTGGTTATAAATGGTTCGGGGCGCTTTTCTTCAAAGACCTTAATTTTAGCGAATCTTATATGAAAGAGCAGAGAGATTTCGCTTTAAGAAGCCTTCGAAACAGCAAGTTATCTAACATATTCCCTACGTGGCATTCAAAAACAGCGCGATGTGCGAGTTTAAGGCGTAACAAACTCGAAGCTTACACTACTGTTTCCAAAGAAGGCGAGTTTGACACCAACTCGCAATTGAACTTATACCACTGACAGCCCTGTAATCTCCACTGAACTTCTCTATAACCAAGCCTCGGCTTGGTATCTGTGTTTGCTTAAGCTTCTTAAATTGGCTTTTAAGGCTCTTTCTGAGCTGTTTTATCCCCTCACTTTACTGATCTTAACCTCCTAAAAAATCACCGGCGCTTCACTGCCCCCCCTTTTTTAGTTTGAAACTTCTTAATTGTTGATAACTTTTATATAAATGAGACTTGATTTAAAAACTTGATTTCGGAATCGGTAATTTCAACTATGTGACTTAACTTATTTATTAACTGCTCTGCTCTCCAAAGTCGTTTAGATCAGTTAATAAATAAAGAAATTAGTTTATGAACATCTTAACTGTGGATAAAACTGTTTGAGAAACTAATATGATGTTGTCGCAAGCTCCTTAGCGCTGAAGATCGATATATTTGCACGCAAATATATGCTTCAGCTTTCCAGAACCGCAGCATCTTAGGTGTGATTAAGATCTTTTGGCTTATCAAGGGGGCAATTTGCAATTTGTGTTCCAATCACCAATCTTTTGCCCACAACCGACCTTTTTTCAAGTCTAGATGGGTTAGGCTTCGGGCTTCGCCCTTACATGCACTTCGTGCATTGAGTGCATGTAGTAATAAATTATTATGTCCGATATTTTTTTTGTACTCCATTTAAGACTTCTTGCTGATGTTAATCTATTGCGTACCGACATTAGTCAAATTAAGAGAACAATCAATGAAATTCACATATGCTTTTCAAGAAATACACGGATTTGATAATGTGCATTTTGAAGCACTTTTTCGTAATGCGAATACACATACATTTGACCAGGGCTTACTTTCAGATATTCCTTTAAATGTTCAACTTGAAACAATGCTTAAGCTTGTATTCGATTACAATTATCAAAATGCAAAAATACATTTCAACGTGTCACCGAGCGTATCTGTAAATGAATTGATTGATTTAAGTCTTGTTTGTTCTAGGCTTAACTTTGAGCAAAGCAATCTTGTTCTTGAATTTATTGAATGTGGCCTTGCTTCTTATGCAACACTCAACTTTGCAAAAAATCTAGGCTTTAAAGTAGCGCTGGATGATTTTGGTAGAGGGTTCTCGATTGATAATTTATTTCACCAATTTGTTTATGATTTTATCAAGTTAGATAAAGTCTTTTTGAAATACGAAATTCAGCAAACAATATCTAGTCCTTTAGTTCAAATTATTAAACAATCCTTTCCCGACTCTTTAATTATTTTCGAAGGCGTAGAGACAAAAAGTGATCTTGATTTTGTCCATTCTTTAGGTGTAGATGGTATTCAAGGTTTTTATTTATCAAAACCTGTTTATTTCACTGATAAGAGAGTTGCTTAATGGTTCTAGATTGTCCAGTTGATCTGAATGTTGTTCATGAACAATTGTCACTGTTTACATTAGACGATTGCAAAAAATGTATTGAAACAAAGCAAAAATTAATCCAATCTGGTGTACAATATAGGGAGTTTAGAATAGAAGATTGTAGGATTGTACTATTGAACTCACAGCTAAAAACCCTGCAAGTCGCGCCAACAATAATTATAAAGAAAAATGGAGTTTTTAAAATCATTATATGAACCGTGATGTATTTTCTTTGCCCTGCAAAATTGTAGGCCAAGAGCTAAGTAGTTTTGTAAATAAACAAAAGCCTGTTTCCAAAAAGTCATTCTCTCGATCTTTGATGAGTTTAGGAATAGATCAGGTTAAGCAGAACTATTTAGGCCTCAAGTTTAATTATGATAATCAGCTTCGACAAGGTGCGATATATTTACCATTATTTAGCATTTTTGATGGTGATGTAGTTACTTTTAGTAAATTCACAGACAAGTTTAAGTTGGAACTGTTTGAAACGACTAAGTCCGACCTTGATTACCTATTTAGCGCTGTTAGTCCGAATTTTAACTACGAATCAGTTAATGCTACTTACATTGTTGTTAAAAACGTTTCTGAACTTTTCTTGATTGATAAGTATCTCTCAGAGTTAAACTTACTAAACGTATTCTGCGTTCTTTATTTGGGTGACAATTACAAAATTGTTCATGAACAATTTCCTGCTGAAACCATTTTATTTTTTAATTTTGAATCGGGGGTAGACTCTATAAAATTAAATATAATTGAGTTATCAAAAGCAAACCAAGGAAAGGCTAAAAGTAAGTTTGTATCACTGATGTTGAATGCAGTAAAAGAAGCAAAGGGTATTGCATGACTGGTGAACAATATAAGCAAGCCAGAAAAAAATCAGGTTTGAGTCAGGCTGATTGGATATTCACGTTAGAAATATCGCTAGATGCTCACAAAAGTTATTGCTGCGGAAGGCGCAGAATCCCGCCCAAAATAGTAAGAAACGTTAAAGAACTTCTTGCTGAAATAAAAAAAATGGAAAATAGCTAAAAAAAGGTGTACAAATACCAAAAAAGGTGTACACTTATTGTGTTGATTTTGCAATAGATGGAATTTACTAATGACCATATATACTCATGTTGGTTTCTCCAAAGGTGGTGTTAAAAAAACTACCACTGTTATTTCACTGGCTTTGCGCTTGGCAGAGCTAGATAAAAAAGTTTTAATTATTGATTTAGACGGGCAGTGTGATGCAGGCCGTATGTTGGATGTATCGGATGAAGATACTAAAACCTGTAGCGCTCACTTATATATGCCTGATGCAGACGTAGTTCCAAAGCGTGTTACATCTTGGTCGTGGCGTGGATCTAAAGAAGATGTTGGTTCTATTGATGTTATTCCAGCGAATCAGGGTAAGCTTGCTGATATGGCTCGTAAGTCTGATTTTGCTTTAATCAATAACTTTAT
>Ga0207913_1000240_pt1 | contig 14654 bp, 16 predicted proteins | sample DeeseametaMP2913_FD_184168 | JGI IMG/M metagenome (GOLD analysis project Ga0207913, IMG submission 184168) | Marine microbial communities from the Deep Atlantic Ocean - MP2913 (SPAdes) | ecosystem: Environmental > Aquatic > Marine > Oceanic | place: West of Santa Cruz de la Palma, Atlantic Ocean...
CTGAGCGACGTCGAATTCCGCGACATCGTGGGGGGCGTCCGCGCCCGGACCACCGCCTGACACACCAAGTTCGGGGCGCCTCGTTGAACGCGGCGCCCCGTTCACGTCTCCCCGGCTGCGACGCGTCTCCCGAGACGCGAAGTTAACGGCACCGGGACCTGATCGGGCGCGGCCCCGATCACAGTTTCCCCCAGCTCAGCATGACAAGACGAATTGCCCCGGACCCTAGCGGAGGAGTATCCAGGTCCCGGGGCAATCGCGACGCAAAGTGAGTCAGATCAGGCCGGTGCCATTTCGCGGTTGAGGGGGCCGATGGGAAGGAACTCCGACAACCGGGACTTGGGGTAGAAGGCCTTGGCGTAGGCAGGGCGGGCCCTGAGATGCTGGAACCAGTCGGTCACTCGCGGCGCCCCGTCTTCCCACAAGCCGGAAAAGCCGAGATCGTCCAGACGGTCCATGAGCGGCGCCGCGATCAGGTCGGCCAGGCCGATATCCGCGCCCGACAGCCAGGGCTGGTCGTTGAGCTGCCGTTCCATCCGCGTCACGGCGGCACCGAGTTGCTCCATCGCGTTGCTTACTTCCTGGTCGTCAAAGCCCTTGCGGCCCATCTTCTCGTAAAAATGCTTGCGCAGCGGGCGGATGTCGGCCTGATCCTTCTGGAAGGCGTCGTCGTCCAGCCCGTCGTATCGCGGCAGGAACGCCATGTTGAACGAGGGCACCCGTACCGCCGCCGTCGGCACCTCGTCCAGGTAGCGGATCCAGCCGCGCACCCGCGCGCGCGCGACCGGGTCACGGGGCAGCAGCGGCGTCTCGGGAAACACCTCCTCAAGGTATTCGCAGATCACGCCGGAATCGAGCACCACCTGCCCGTTGTGCACCAGCGTCGGCACCACGCCGTTGGGGTTCAGCGCAAGGTACTCCGGCGTCAGGTGCTCGTTCGTCGCTAGGTTCACCAGCTTGCTGTCCCAGTCCAGCGACTTTTCCGCCAGACAGAGCCGCACCTTCTGGCTGCAGGTCGAGTGATTTGCGTGATACAGGGTCAGCATGGTAAATCTCGCTTTTTTGTGGTATATTAAATTATATCGATATTTTTGATGTAATGCAATCTTGCACTGCTGGGAAACGGTCAGGGCCTGCCGGCTGTCTCGGGACTCTGGCTCGGCAGATGCACGGGCCGGTTTCGGGTAAGCCCCCGAGCGGCTTCAGCCCCCGGCCAGGCTGCGCAGACCGTTCATCACGGGCAGCACCGCCGTGATCGCGAGTACTATCAGAACGAGGTTCGAAAACACCCGCGACTGCAGCCGCGCCCCGAGGATGCCGCCGATCCAGAGTCCGGCAAAGGCCATCGGCAAAACCAGCAGGCTGATCCAGATCGCGCTGGTTTCGAACAGGCCGAAGGCGGCGAGGACCGGCGCCTGCATCAGCGAAAACAGGGTGAACATCGACCCGGCGGCAAACACGAAGGTCGGGCGCGGCAGTTGCAGCGAATGAAAATACGGCGGCCCAACCAGTCCCGACAGCCCCGTCGCCCCGTGCACCGCCCCCGCTAGGAAGCCGAACACCGAGGCCAGATTGGGACAGGGCGCGCGCGGGCCAGAGACCGGCCAGAACCGCGTTGCCAGGTAGACCAGCACCATGGTGCCCAGCGCGATCTCGATATAGGCGTCGTTCAGCCGCGACAGCGCCATCCCGCCCAGGCACAGCCCGAGCGCCCCGAAGCCTAGGAAGGCCGGCAGGAACGGAATCGCGCGGTGGCTGCGAAAGCTCCAGAGTTGCGCGATGTTGGTGGCCACCGTCGGCAGGATCGCCACCGACAGCGCCATGGGCAGCGAGTGGGTCACCGTCATTGCCGGGATGGCCAGGATCGGCAGGCCGAATCCCATCGCTCCTTTCAGGATTCCCCCGACCAGGTAGGCCAGCATCGCGATGAGGGCCGCAGGATCGGACATGGCAGCGATCATCCTGGAAGCTCCTTGAGCCGGTTGCCTGATGTTGTGTAAATAATAGGTAATCTGGGCTTGGCGGCAATAAAAATCGATAAAATATTGAAATTTCTCGTTTTGAAGATATTCTGCACCGCAACGGATGTCGTTGTAGTTGGCACGTCCGGCAATTTGCGGAACGGGAGGTCCACATGAATTCCTTGCTCAAACTCACAGCTGTCGCCGGACTGGCGCTCGGGGCTTTCGCGGCACCCACGGCGGGCATCGCCGACCAGGAGCTGCGCATCGGCACCGCCAGCCTGGGCGGGGCCTATTACCCGATGGGGCAGGCGCTGAGTAATTCGATCAATGTCTTCGCCGACGGATACTCGATGGTGCCGATCGTGACCGGCGGCGGAGCCGAGAATCCGCGCCTTGTCGACGCCGGCGAAGTCGACATCGCCATCGCCCCGGCCAGCCTGTCCTTTTTTGCCCATGCCGGCCGCGGCCCCTACAAGGATCCGCTCGACATCCGCGCGATCGGCACGTTGCACTCCAGTGTCCTGCACATGGTGACGCTGCCCGGATCGGGCATCGAGAGCATCGAGGACCTGCGCGGCAAGCGCGTCGCCGCTGGTCCGGCGGGCGGCGGAACGCTCAACATCCTGCGCGACCTGCTTGCGCTTCACGACATCGGCCTGGACGAGATCACGCCCAGTTTCCTGTCCTACTCGGACGGGTTCAGCCAGCTGACGGACGGCAACGTCGACGTGTCCTTCGCGCTGGCAGGCTTCCCGACCTCCGCGGTGGTGCAGGCCGGGGCGTCCAATGAATTGTCGTTCCTTGAGTTGAGCGAGGAAAAGATGGCGGAACTGCGCGAGAAGTTTCCCTATTACACCCAGGCCACCGTGGAGCCCGGGGTCTACGGAACGGAGGCGCCGGTCTCCATGATCGCCTCCGCCAACATGCTGATCGCAAGGGCGGACATGGACGACGACCTAGCGTTCACCATTGCCCAAGCGATCTTTGACAACATGGACGAGCTGATCGCTGAGAACGCTCTGGCGGCCAAGATCGTCCCGGAGAATTCGGTCGAGCTTCCCATCCCGCTGCACCCGGGCGCGATCCGCTATTTCGAGGGACGCGAATAACCATCGGCTGATGCCCCTCACACGGACGAATTATCGGGACCGCCGGCGACACCGTCGGCGGTCTCGGTCGGCCTAGCCCAGCCCGCCGCGCCCCAGCAGCCCGGCCAGAAACGCCCCGGTCAGCTTGTAATGGTTGAGCAGCCGCTCGCTGGCGGTATCGGCATCGCGGGCGATTGCGGCGGCGAGGATCCGGGCGTGTTCCTCGGCCACGTCGCGCTTCTGATAGGACAGCGCGTGACCGGCAAGGAAACGGTACCGGATGTTCAGATCGTAGAGCTGTGAGCAGAACTTCAGAAGGATCGGCGAGGGCGCATTGGCGAGCAGCGTCATGTGGAACGCCTTGTGCAGATCCTCGAAGCTATCGCTGCCCACGCGCTGCGCCTGCTGCATCCGGTGATGCGCCAGCACCGCGGCCTCTTCCCAGTCCTGCGAGTAATGCGCAATGCTCTCGCGCAGGGCCATCTCCTCGAGCACGCAGCGCAGCCGCAGGATCTCTCCGAAATTCTCGGCACTGACCTCGGCCGTGCGGAAACCGCGCTGGTCGATGCGCTCGACGAGGTTGTCCGAGGTCAGCAGGCTCAGCGCCTCGCGGATCGGCGATGCCCCGGTGTCGAGCCGCTGCCGCAGCCCGTCGATCTTGAGCTTCTCGCCCGGCTTGAGTTCGCCGGTGACGATCATCGTTCGCAGGGTCTGGTAAGCTCGATTGGTCGCGGATCGCGCGGGCGCCGCCAGGGGCGGTTCAAATGTGTTCATTTCGATCTCCTGAGGCGTTAATATCGATTTTTTTCGGGTAATCAAATCATTTGAGAGTACAATCGGTGGCGCACGGCATAGCGATTTCGAGCAAGCACCTCCCTCGTGCCTGGAACAACGGTTACATCCACGCCGAAACCATGGAGATCGAGCGCTGACCCCGCGCGATTCCTCCGCCCCTCGCCCCCCCGGTGAGCCGGGGGGCGGAACCTAGGCAGGTTGGGTGCAAATCCAAGCCGCGATCAACCCCTCTCTCACGCATCAAAAACGGTCGTTTTCGAGAGACAGGTCCGCTGACCAGCGCAGCACCTCGAAAAGCTGCCTCGGGTATCTCAAAACTGTCTCTTGTAATGCCTCTCTCAATTCGCATGATGAATCATGAGTTTTGAGAGGGAAATGCCATGTTGATCGGATATGCCAGGGTCTCGACCCAGGATCAGAAGCCGGAGCTGCAGCATGATGCTCTCGCCGCGGCGGGATGCGAGAAGGTGTTCACCGAGAAAGCCTCGGGAGCCCAGAGGGACCGTCCCGAGCTGGCGGCTGCCGTGGCCTACATGCGCGAAGGTGACACGCTGGTGGTCTGGAAGCTGGATCGGCTGGCGCGCTCGATGAAACAGCTGATCGAGACGGTGGAGGGGATGGAGGCGCGCGGCATCGGCTTTCGCTCCCTGACCGAGGCGATCGACACTACCACCCCTGGCGGCAAGCTGGTGTTTCACATCTTCGGGGCCTTGGCCGAGTTCGAGCGGTCCATCATCCGCGAGAGGACACGCGCAGGGCTCGATGCCGCCAGAGCCAGGGGGAGAACGGGGGGAAGGCCGAAGAAACTCTCCGAAGGGGATCTCAGGGTTGCCAGGGCCATGCTCTTGGATGAGGTGATCACGGTCGTGGACGTGGCGCGGCGTCTGGGCGTATCACCGGCGACGCTGTACCGGCACATGCCCGCGGCACGCGCCAGGGTGCGGGAGGGATAAGCTGTTTCAGCGGCTCCAATGTGCGGGTGAAAGACTCCAGCCTGGAAACGGCTACGAACGCCCGAAGCTGCGCCAGAGCAACTTTCACCTCCGATCCTCTCCCGTCGAGAAACACCTAGTTGAAAATGGATATTTATTATACCATATCGCATCATGAGGTTTGAGTATGATCCTGCCAAGAGCGCCTCGAATCTCTCGAAGCATGGAATCGACTTCGATCGGGCGCAGGCTCTTTGGGATGATCCCTGGCTATTGGAAGTCCCCGCGAAGACCGAGGACGAACCGCGCGTCCTGACAATCGGGAAGATCGAGGCCAAGCACTGGGCGGCCGTCTGGACCCCGCGTGGGGAAGTGGTGCGGATCATATCGGTACGACGCGCCCGGAAAGAGGAGATCGGCTATTATGAAGGCAACTGAGTTCGATAAGGCGTTCGACGCAGGCGAAGACGTCAGCGACATGATCGACTGGTCGCAAGCGCGCCGCCGGAACGATCAGCCCAGGCGCGTGAACGTGGATTTCCCGGCATGGGTCGTTGACCGCCTGGACAAGCAGGCGCGCCATCTGGGCGTGACCCGGCAATCCCTCATCAAATTGTGGATTGCCGAACGTCTTGAGTAAGCTTGAATGAGGACGTCTCCGTCGCCGGCCGCCTGGACACCTCCCGGGCGGCATCAGTCTCCAGGGGCTCAGGCCCTGAATCAGGCTCCAAAATCGTGAAGACAGCGTGAAAATAAACTTTTTTTGCAGCATTTCCGGAATGTTGCAGTGGCAGCGGAATTACCGTTGACGCTGATGAGATGGATGCCTAGCTCGGATCTTGTCAGGCGTGGTTTATGCGCGATCTTCACCACGACACCTTGGTTTGAAAGCCTGGTTTGCGAAGCCTTGAGAAGCCTCTGGTCTTCCGAGACAGGCAAAGAGATTGCGCCACGGTTTGCCGCCTTCCCGTGCCAAAGGTGGATGTTCGCCGGGGACCTCACCCGACCCGCTCTCGATCCGGCTCCGTTCAGGGGAGAGCAGAAACGCGGCAACGTAACCCACCGGCCGTCATGCAGTTCGGGACTATACCCGGACTGTCTCAGACCGGGGACCTCTGATCCCTCGCGCGCCCCGGCTTTGCCTGGCAGCGCGCCGGGTGGGAGGGGCAGATAGCTGTAATATTGCAGAACCTCTGCGGGGAAGCGGTTGGCCACCGATATCAGGCATCGCGTGGATACGGCGATTAGATGACGGGCCTTCTCCTGCATGCGGGGGGAAGGAGCGGGTGGCGGTCCTGTGTCTGGTGATCATTTCAGGCGTGGTAGCGCGAGGGCGCCCACGAGTTCGAGAGTGACCAGGAGGTCGAGCAGCGCCTGGATCCGGATGGCGCGCCAGTCAGGTCCGAAGACAGCCTGAATTTCAGGCAATCCCACGCAAGGGGCCTTCTCTTCATCTCTGGAATCAACTATGCGTTCACGAATGAACGACCCCTGCCGCTCGGACTCGTACCGCGACCTCCAGTGCGGTAGCCGTGGCGCATCAGTTTCGTGACAAGACAGATAAACGACGACATCCGCTTTCGTGTCATGCGGGAGCTTGAGGGCAACCCTGAGCTTTCTCAGAGAGAGCTGGCCAAGTCGCTCGGCATCAGCCTCGGCATCGTGAATTATTGCCTGAAAGCCCTTGTCGACAAGGGGCAGGTCAAGGTCCGCAACTTTCGCGCCAGTGATAACAAGCTGCGCTACGCATATGTTCTGACACCGCAAGGTATAGTCGCAAGGGCCAAGTTAACAAAAAGCTTCCTGCAGCGGCGAATGTCAGAATACGAAGCGCTGAAGGCTGAAATTGAAGCACTGCAGGCAGACGTTCACGGTGCCATAGACGATCCATAGTCAGAGTTGACGTAGGAATTGGGACCGGTTGCTAGGATTCAGCGATTTGGCGAAGGAGCGATCTGAGATAATGAGACGGAAAACAATGAGGCTGAGTTCAAAGCGAAGATGCGCTAAAGCCACCCGCGAGGAGCGGGCGAAGTCCAAGTATACTAAAAAGAGTATGGGCGTTCAGCCGCCGTTAACCAGTGGCTACCGATAGCCGAATTGATGCGCCGCTCGAGGTGAGCCGAGAGGGACCATGCAAACATCACCACCTGTCGAAACTGAGAAATTGCGTCCCATGCCACTCAGCGAACTAGAAATCCTAACTCAACTGAAAAATGTACCTGACGGAAGGTATCTTAGCGGTGAAAACCATAGGCCTTCTCTTGCCAGAACAACAGCAAGGATAAAAGCCTGTTGGATGCCGATAATCAAGTCTCAAAGCTGCGGGTGCAGCTGGGCTCGCAGATCGGCGCCCCAGACATGATTCCCTTAAACACCAGCTGGATCAACCGCGCAAATCTGGCAGTATGGGCCATCCTATTTGACAAGGCTGGTTGGGGCGCAAACTTGCGCGCATTGGCGGCTAATGGTTGACGCAATCTCAGCCCGAGCTCGCAGTACTCTCGGACGGCAGGTCCGCCGGGGTATGTCGTGGAATGCAATAAATCTGGTAGTCAATAAGGGCAGTTCGGTCTTGGTGCGGCTGCTACTCGCGCGGCTGCTCGCGCCGGAGCATTTCGGCTTAATCGCCATGATCCTCGTCCAATTAGAACTAGTAAAGATTTTTGTCGATTTCGGCCTGAAGAATGCCTTAGTCCAACGCGAACGCGACGGAAATAGCCTGGTACGATATGACAGTGCCTTTTGGTTCCTGCTGGGCGGCGGGCTCGGATGGACGGCCCTTTTCATGCTGGTCGGCATTCCAGTTATGGTCTGGTTCTTTGATGAGAAGCAGTTGACAAATCTGGCGCTCGTTATGGGGGCTAGCATTTTCCTGCACAGTCTGTCGATCCTGCCAGAGGTTCGCCTGACACGTCGAATGAAATTTAAATCAATCGTCATCGCCGAGGTAATGGCGACAGTCGTCGCGTCAATCGTTGCAATTGTGCTGGCCTTTGCCGGGGCTGGCGTCTGGGCGCTCGCCGCACAGCAAATCCTGACGGTAGGCATCCGAACCATAGTGCTCTGGCAATTGGGCCGGTGGCGGCCCCGATGGCGATACTCATGGACGGTATTGCGAGACCTTGTGGGATTCAGCGGATGGATGCTTGCGGTCCGCGTTTCCGATCACATGAGATTCAATATGGACAAGGTTATAATAGGAGCGATCCTCGGAAGCTCCCCCTTGGGCATTTATACTATTTCCCTCCTGTTCACCGAGCAGCTACGCGCACAGTTCTCATTCGTTATAAGTCGAGTTTACCTTCCAGTATTCAGTAGGCTTCAGGGTGACCAAGCTTCACTCGCGCAGCAATTCTATGACGCAGCCAACAGGATCTGCCTGCTGATCTTTCCTGCTGCAGTTATTGTTTTTCGGTTCTCCGACGAGATCGTCGCATGGTCCTTGGACGAAGCGTGGAGCGAATCAGCTCAAGTTGTAGAGATTATGTCTATATCCGTTATGGTTTATGCTATTTCTGGACCATCCCCTGAACTACTTATCGCGAAATGCAAGCCCGAGGTAGTATTCAAAACATTGTTCTATAACACGATGCTAATCACTCTGCCATTATCAGTCTTTCTCACGACAAATTATGCCTTGAGCGGAGCCGCTACCGCGGGTTTATTGTCGATGACAACGCTGCGGTTAAGTCTATTTTTAGGGGCGTGGAAGATTGGAGGTTTAAAAGCAAGGCGATTTCTATGCGCGATAGCTCCAGGTGTAATCCTCGGCGCGATCTTGTTGCTTCTATCAACCTACATCTTTGAGTTATAGGTTCGTGATGAGTAGGTGAGAAGTCAGACGCTGCAGATCTATGTATCAATGATGATTGCAAAGAAAAGTAAGAGGCGAAGGTGAGAGAACAAGATACGAAAATTAAATCCTATACTGGTGCTCGGAAAGACATTTTAGAAATGATCTCGGATGCGCCAAAGAACGTTCTGGACCTCGGTTGCAGCAATGGCAGTTTGGGTGCTGCTATAAAGCAAAAATTTCCTGGCAGCATAGTTATAGGCGTGGAGTATGATTTGAAATTTGCGGATGAAGCGAAGGATCGGATTGATTCAGTTTTTCATGGTGACCTGAATAAGTTTGACGTTAACGGTATACCCGGAAAATTCGATTTAATAATCTTTGCGGACATCTTGGAGCATCTGACAAACCCAGAAAACGTTCTTAGAGACGTCGTGTCAAAGAAAGCGGCTGATGGCGGTAGTGTAATAATTTCGGTTCCGAATGTGCAGCACGTAACGGTATTTGGAAATTTGATTATGGGCCAATGGCCCGAACGTGGGAGAGGCATTTTTGACAAAACCCATCTCCGGTGGTTCACTTTGTCGAAGCTCAGGAAGATGATCCAATCGGTCGATTGCGAAATGGTCAAAACACACAGAAATTACAGATTTTTTGACCGAACAGGGATGGTGGTCAACAAGGTGGCAAAAATTTTTTGTTTCCCTCCAGTGAGAAATTTTTTCGCGTATCAATACGTTGTGCTGGCGCGATACCAAGAGTCTCCAGGACGATCGCGTTGAAGTACGAGTTTAACCGATGAAGGTGGCTATCTGCTTCTTTGGCATCACCCGGTCGCTGACCCATACGATCGGGTCGATCGAGACTAATATCCTCTCTCCGGCTCGCGCGTCTGCAGAAGTTCGGATTTTCGCGCATTTCTATCGGCAGACGATCATCGAAAACCCCCGTTCAGGCGAAAATGGGTCCTTCAATCAAGATGAGCACAAACTCCTCAATGCTGATTGGCTCAAACTCGAGGATCCGGATCACTGCCTCGAACAGCACGCTTTCGAAGAGCTGAAAACCTTCGGGGACAGTTGGAATGATGACTTCCGATCCCTTCGGAATCTAGTTCATCAACTTCACTCCATAAAGGAGGTAACAGATGCGGCGATGGAATGGTCCCCTGATCTTATTTTGTTTGTGCGCCCAGACTTGGCTTACCATGATAGTCTTGGCCGTGAGATCGCAAGAGCATCGAAAAGTTCTGAGCCAGCAGTAATCTTACCGAACTGGCAGCAATGGGAGGGCGGATATAACGACCGCTTTGCAATCTGCCGTGGGGTTTCCGCAGCGTGCGTGTATGGGAGGCGTGTCACCCAGATGAGGGATTTTTGCATCGAGACAAGCAGTTCACTTCATTCAGAACGTCTTCTGCGTTTTGGACTCGAAAAAAATAAGATCAAACCGTCTTTCATGTCCGTCCGAGCAAGTCGTGTTCGAGCAACCGGAGAGCTGAAGCAGGAACAGTTTGCCGGCCCAGTGACTTACGCACTTCGTCAGCGAATAGTCAGGGCGATAGATTTCGCCGGATTGAGACCGTTTTTCACACGCCTACGTTCCAATACTAAGGCGCGTTGAAGTCAATGCCCCAGGTGTCTGTCATAATCACTTTTAGAAACGGAATGCCGTGGTTGGTGGACGCTATTGAAAGCGTAATCGCTCAGAGTTTCGACGATTGGGAGTTGGTCTTGGTCGATGATGGCTCTACCGACGACTCGTGTGATAAGCTCCTCCCAAAATTTGGAGATAGCTCCCGAGTTCGAATTTTACGGACTCCGCCCAACGGCCGCGGCCGCGCATTAAATCTGGCTGTAGAATTAGCGAAGGGAGAATGGATTGCAAATCTTGATGCGGACGATCTTTTCCATCCGGAAAAATTAAAGAAGCAAATGGATGTGGCATCTGGCGCTGCAAGACATGATATGCTTTGCACCCGTTCAATCGTGATCGGAGAGCATGACAACGTTGTCTGGCCTGACATCAAACAGCGTCGTGCCAATCGCGATCTCTCACGCCAGATGCTGCGCCGCAATCATGTAAATCATAGCAGCGTGTTGGTCCGCCGAGATTTTCTGCAGGAGATAGGGGGCTATGACGAATCCCGGAGTTCCCAGTTCGACTACGAGTTATGGCTGCGGTTTCTCCACTTGGGGGGCCGAATACTGGAGCTTTCCGAGCCGCTAACCGCCAAACGAATACACGCGCGTCAATCCTTCGAAGCTCGCGCCCGGCTTCGGTACGTCTGGGCGAGCCTGAGGCTCCAATGGTGCTTTGCTCCGAAGTTGGGCGCCATGCCTCTAGATTATCTGTTTTTCATAGCGAAGTTTATTTACGGACTGGCGCCTCGGGGCTTGCGTCGGCTTGTCTGGAAAATCCGATCATCATGATTCTTGAGAGCGTAATGCATTCAATCATGCCTTTGGCCGCCGGGAATATGAGAACCGTTGTGTCACCGAGAGAGGCAAGTTTTATACTCGAACGAAGCATTGAGGCCAGATGTTAAAAATGTTCTCGTCCTCGATCACGCTGTTTTTTATTCTGCACATCGTCATGACGCCGATCTATGTGTTTCCAAGCGGCATGCCACAACCCGGTGATTTTCTTATTCCGATTGGGGTGGCAGCACTGTTTATGGCAGGTGGAAAGATCAGGTTTCCGACACCTCTCTCCCAGTCTTTTTTCTTTGCGACCGTCGCCTTTTTCCTCTGGGTTTGCATAGTGTCCTTTGTTAATGCACTGGTTGCGAACCTCGCAGACATTTTATATGCAGCTGTCTACGGGTCATTTAACTGTATGCTCGTTGTTTTGGGATTCGGATCAACTCAAAATCGGAGAGTCGATTACAACGAGTTGATTGGCAAAGCCCTCTTTTGGTCAACTATCTTAATGTTTTTCGGATTCTTAGTGAATTTCACGGGAAACTTTCGTCAAACAGCCATGTTTAATAACCCAAATCAGCTGGCCTATTTTTCAATTCTAACTCTCGGAGGTCTGATATTGGTGACGGATCGTTCTGGACTTCTCCGCTTGCGTTTTATGATCCCTGCAACAATGTTGATAATTTCGAATTTGGCCGCCGCTTCTCTTACAGGGTACGCCGCCATCGGTTTGCTGTTAGGTGCGTGGGCAATCAAAGTCGAGGTCCGCAGATTGTTTTTAATCGTTCTCGTCGTATTGATCGGCGCGTTTCTGGCGCCGAGGTCTCTAATTGAAATCGGCGATAACGATATTTTAAGTATTGTGTCAAACAGATTTTTTCTAATTGGCGATAAGCTCGACGGCGGGTTGGCCGAACGAGGATACGAAAGAATATTGAATTTTCCACACTACCTTGTATTTGGAGCGGGGGAAGGAGGTTTATCAAGATTTGGAATAGACGGCGCGCTTGAGCTCCACTCGACGTTCGGAACAATTTTGTTCAGCTACGGGGTTGTTGGGCTTTTTCTTTTTCTGAACATTATTAGGTTTGCTATTCGCGGAGCTACGTTTGTTGAGATTCTTGTTTTACTAGCGCCTCTTGCTTATTCTCTCACGCACCACGGATTTAGATTTTCTACTTTCTGGGTATTCTTGGTCATATTTATGGTTGTCAAAGAGAATAGGGTGGCGCGTAATGCAATATGCACACAGAGTCCAGAATACTTTCGGCCGCGGGCGAAGCCTATTGTGGGAGAACGTTGAGATGAATGAACTAAACTCAAAGAAAATCGTTTTGCTTTCTAATTCAGCCGGCACGCTCTTCCGCTTTAGACTGCCGCTGTTTCACGCAGCTCGAGCTGCCGGTTACGAGGTGATCGCGGCTTGCGGGAGCGGTCACAATTCCGGTAAGTATATTCGTGGGCTTCAGGAGTTAGGAATCGAAACCCATGTGATCGATGGGCTGGAAAGCGCTGAGGTGCGACCCGGCCGCCTTCTGCGTCAGGCACGAGAACTGCGGAGGATTCTTCAACAGACCAAGCCTGGTATTCTTCATTCATTTACCCACGCTGGAAATGTGGTCTCGTTCCTCGCGGCGCGAGACTGCCCGGAAATACGGTTTTTTCCAAATTTGACGGGATCGGGACGCTTATTTTCGGACGCGCTTAATTTACGGGGTCGGATAGCCAAACTTGGACTGCTATCGGTATATAAAAGAATGGCGGCTCGCTCCGAGGTCGTGTTCTTCCAGAATGATCAGGATGCAACGGAATTCTCCGATTTTATGAATCTACCGCGTGATAAGGCAATCGTGACGCCAGGTTCAGGTTTCGATCCCGCCTTGGTAAGTCACGGTTTGGTGGGATCTCAAGCTTCCCTTATCACGCGGTTGCGAGATGATTTTGATGTGGATACCGGGAAACGCATCATACTTTATCCATCTCGGGCATTGGAATCTAAAGGGGTGAGGCACTTCTACGAAGTTGGAAGTCGGTACTCTGAATTGTTCGACGATTGTTTTTTCATACACGCCGGTGAGCCGTCTAGCGAGGACCAAGGTGGGCTTTCGGCAGATGATCTGAGAAACCTTGAGAGCGAGAATGTTAGGTTCGTCGGATTTCAAGATGATATTTTCGGTCTTATGCGGCTTGCTCAAGTCGTGATGCTGCCTTCACAATACCGGGAAGGTGTGCCGCGGGCTTTGATTGAAGCTTTACACTTTGGGAACGCCGTGATCACCTACGATACCCCAGGGTGCCGAGATACGGTAATTCATGGCTGGAACGGATTTCTGGCCCGTCCAGGATCTTCTCAGGACCTTCTCGCTGGGTTGGTGGCGCTTCGGGAGAAACCAGCGAAGGATTTAGAATCGAACAGCCGCCGCTTATTCCGCTGTCGGTTTCATGCTAACCTTGTGACTGAGATATATCTTCGTCATTACGAGCGCGTTGGGGTGCCCAAGTGATGAAGGTGTCAATTGTGGGAACTGCCGGAGTTCCTAGCGAATACGGCGGTTTTGAGACGCTCGCCGACAACCTTGTGAGTTATCATGAGGCTAAGGGCTTAAATAGCCACTTGACTGTGTACTGCAGTGGGCGTGGGCGCGGTACTTCTCCGTCATCCTATCGTAGCGCCCATTTGAGGTATGTGCGCCTTAGCGCCAATGGTGTGCAGAGCATACCGTACGACGTTCTGTCGATGGCTCATTCTGTGGTCCGAGGGTCAGACGCCATTCTCGTCTTGGGAGTTTCCGGCGCGCTGTTTATTCCATTCATTCGTATTTTTTCTCGGACACAAGTAATAACAAACATAGATGGCATAGAGTGGAAGCGCGATAAGTGGAATAAATTTGCGAAGTTTTTTCTAAAGAGCTCCGAGAGGATTGCCGTACGTTGGTCGCATGCGGTGATTTCGGACAATGATGCAATTACAGATTATGTGTCTAAGACCTATGGTGTCGTGTGTAGAACAATTGCCTATGGCGGAGATCACGCGGTTGCCGCGCCGCTTGATCACGACCTTCCATTTAAGCCACCCGAGCGCTATGCCTTTGCTCTCAGCCGAATAGAGCCGGAAAACAGTGTTTCGAGTATCTTGGAAGCGTTTTCTGCAGTTCCGGATCAGAATCTCATATACGTTGGAAATTGGGAAAACAGCAGTTTTGGCCAGGGCTTACGTCGCCGTTACGCGGGTTGCAATAATATACTTATGGCTGACCCGATTTATGATGTCGGAAAGCTTCGCGTGCTGCGCGCGGGAGCTGACCTCTATGTCCATGGACATTCTGCCGGAGGAACCAACCCAGCGCTTGTTGAAATGATGCATTTCGGCCTTCCAATAGTCGCCCACGGTTGCGTTTTCAATCGCAGAACTACTGAGAACGAAGCGCATTACTTCGAAATGGCGGACGATCTAGTGAAGTTCCTTACCAATCGCGATTATGAAGCAGAGAGCTTGTGCGGACTGCGCATGCTGGAAATTGCCCGTAGGCGATACACTTGGAACGAGATAGGCAAGAGCTATTTTAATCTGATCGAAAACGCCGGCTCGAGGAAGGATCGATGAACCCGAGGATGTGCTGCTCGGCGAGAAATTCTCCGGAGTCCGGCTATGATTT
>Ga0207913_1000244_pt1 | contig 14518 bp, 14 predicted proteins | sample DeeseametaMP2913_FD_184168 | JGI IMG/M metagenome (GOLD analysis project Ga0207913, IMG submission 184168) | Marine microbial communities from the Deep Atlantic Ocean - MP2913 (SPAdes) | ecosystem: Environmental > Aquatic > Marine > Oceanic | place: West of Santa Cruz de la Palma, Atlantic Ocean...
TGTGTTTTATTAGTTGACACTTTAAACAAGTGCGGATTAGATAAAAATGAATATTTAATTAAAGTCAGTAATAGAAAACTGATTCAAGGACTATTAGAAGAATTGAAAGTAACGAGTGACTTAAAGAAACTCACTGCAATAAGAGCGGCTGATAAGTTAGATAGGGTGGGTATATCAGGCGTTAGGGCTTTATTGGGCAAAGGAAGAAAAGATAAGTCAGGAGACTTTACAAAAGGAGCTGGATTAACTGAAAATCAATCCGAGGAGATTATTAACTTTTTAAAAATTGACAGTTTTTCTAAACTAGGTAATTTATCTTCGAATTTGACATTCAAGGAGGGAATAAGCGAATTAAATGAAATTCTTGAATTAACAAAATTAAATAAGTTTGCAGATCGCATAAAATTTTCATCTGCTGTAGTAAGGGGGATTGAATATTACACTGGTGCAATATTTGAGGCCAATTTACTTTTTAAAGTTAAAAATAAGAAAGGTAAAGAAATTGAATTTGGTTCAGTGGGAGGTGGAGGCAGATATGATGATTTAATTTCGAGATTTACTCAATCAATATATCCCGCAACAGGAGTTTCAATAGGTTTAGATCGACTTTTGTATGCAATTACTCAGAAAAAAATGGAGAAGATTAAAGATAATAATCCAGTTGTTATTTGTGTTTTTGATAAAAAACAAATGTCTCAATATAACAAATTATTAACGCTTCTTAGATCTTCAAATATTAATTCAGAAATTTACTGCGGTGATGGGAGTTTAAAAGCTCAAATGAAATATGCTGATAAAAGAAATGCTCCAGCTGTCATATTGTACGGTGATAATGAAATTAAATCAGGAATAGTCACTATAAAAAATCTTAAACTAGGAAAAGAAGCATCAGTGGATCTTAAGACAAGAGAAGATTGGACAAGTAGCAAAACTGCTCAAATTACAGCTAAAGTTGAGAATTTAGTCGATGAAATCAAAAAATTACTCTGAAAAAATTTTAGACGTTTTTAAAAAAAAGGGATTTGTTTTTTCAGAGCCTGATGTTCTTTTAGATTCAAATTATATTATTCAAAGATCTGGTGAAAACTTTAAGAAATTAATGCTTACATTTGAGGACGATACTGGAAAAAATATGTGTTTAAGGCCTGATTTAACAGTTGCCGCTTGTGTTAAATATTTAAAAGAAAATTCCAGAGGTGCATCAAAGATTTATTATTCCGGGCAGGCATATAGAAGATCTAATAATAGCAAAGAATCAATTATTAATGATCAAGTCGGTCTTGAAATTATTGGTTCAAAAAAAAAATTATCAGATGATAAAGAGATTATAAACACTATTCTGAAATCGATTGATAAAATTAAAATAAAAAACGTCTCTATAAATATTGGTGATGTAAGTTTATTTAGACAACTTATAGATTCACTTAACATGCCTGAGAGATGGAAGTTAAGGTTAATAAGACATTTTTGGAGACCTAAGTATTTTGAAGATTTGCTTAATAGGTTAGAAACTAATTCAGATATCGATCCCATAACTGTTGATTTTGATAAAAAGAAATTTTCTGAAATGAAAAAGCTTAATCAAAATCAAGAAATTGCAGGTCGTAAAATTTCAGAAATATTATCTAGATTTGACAAAAAAATTCGTGATCCAAGATCTTTTGCAGAAGGAAAAAAGACTGCGAAAATTATTAGGGAATTCCTAAAAATTAGTTGTCCTATCGACCAGATGGATAAAAATCTCAATAAGTTTTTTAAAAAAAACAATATTAAAAAAAACATAATTAAGAATTTATTGCCTATGAAAAATTTATCTAAAAGTGATTACAAAATAATTTTTTCCACAAATTTTGGTAGGGATATTGAATATTATACTGGAATGGTTTTTGATATATGGGCGTCAACAAATAAAAATAAGCAAGAAATAGCCAGAGGTGGAAGATACGACAATTTATTAAAAAGCTTAGGTTCTAAGAAAGATGTTTCTGCAGTTGGAGCAGCAATAAATTTAAATAACTTATCAAGGCTTATGCAATGAAAGATTTAGTTACAATTGGTTTACCTAGCAAAGGGAGATTAAAAGAAAGCTCACTTAACTTTTTAGAAAAAAATAATCTAAAATTAAGTTCTAAAGGCGGAGATAGAGATTATTTTGCAGATTTTGATAATTTAGCAAATGCCAAAGTTATTTACTTGCATGCTAGAGAGATAATAGAAAGGCTAGGCGATGGTACACTTGATGTAGGAATATCAGGTTTAGATTTATTAGGAGAGTCTTCTAACAGCTTACAAAAAAAAGTAGAAACGTTAAAAGAATTAGATTTTGGTAAAGCTAACCTAGTTGTTGCAGTACCTGATGACTGGATTGATGTTCAAACGGTTGCTGATTTGGAGGAGGTATCCTTTTATTTTAGAGATAAGAAAAATTCACGATTAAGAATTGCTACAAAGTACCCAAATTTGACCAATAAGTTTTTTGCTACTAAAGGTGTCACTCAATATAGGCTTATTTCAAGCTTGGGTGCCACGGAAACATATCCATTTACCGGATCATCAGAAATTATTACCGATATCACCTCAACTGGAAACACTTTAAAAGCGAACAATTTAAGAGTTTTAAAAGATGGATCTATCTTCAAATCTTATGCATGTGTCATAGCTTCAAAAAAATCTTTGATTAATAAAAATAAAAAAAAAATAATAAATTTATTTTTAGGAAAATAAAAAAAAAGGCCGCAAAAAGCGGCCTTTCTAATTCATTGATTTGATTGGGCTTACATTCGCATACATATTACGACAATACTCACTTATTTAAGAACTTCATTGCAAACTTCATTGCAGATTTTTTAAACAGATAAAAAAAAAGGGCAGTAAAAACTGCCCTTTTTGAATTTTGTTTTGAGTAAGAATGATTACATTCCCATTCCACCCATTCCTCCACCCATTCCACCACCCATTCCACCAGGAGGCATAGCTGGACCCGAATCTTTTTCTTCCGGTTTGTCTGCAACCATTGCTTCGGTTATAATTAATAAGCCAGCAATCGATGCAGCATCCTGAAGAGCCGTTCTTACAACTTTAGTTGGATCTATAATTCCTTTTGCGAACATGTCACAGTACTCTTCGTTTTGTGCGTCATATCCTTGATTTGTTTTTTTACCTTCCAAAAGTTTTCCCACAACAACTGATCCATCAATGCCAGCATTAGCAACTATTTGCCTGATTGGTGCTTCTAAAGCTTTTTTGATGATGTCTATTCCAGCTTTCTGATCAGATCCTTTAAATTTTACCTTGTCTAAATCTTGGGATGCATAAAGTAATGCGCATCCACCTCCAGCAACAACACCTTCTTCTACTGCGGCTCTAGTTGAGTTCAAAGCATCTTCTACTTTGTCTTTTCTTTCTTTAACCGCAACTTCGGTTGCACCACCAACTTTAATTACAGCAACTCCACCGGCTAATTTAGCTAATCTTTCTTGAAGTTTTTCTTTATCGTAATCAGAAGTTGTTTCTTCAGTTTGTTGTCTAATTTGATTACATCTTGCTTCGATGTCAGCTTTTTTGCCTGATCCACCGATAATGGTACTGTTTTCTTTATCAACTTTTATTTTTTTGCAAGATCCAAGGTCATTTATTTTTACGTTCTCTAATTTAATGCCAAGATCTTCTGAGATTACTTGGCCACCCGTTAATATTCCAATATCTTCTAGCATTGATTTTCTTCTATCGCCAAAGCCAGGTGCCTTAACAGCAACTACTTTTAAACCACCTCTTAATTTGTTTACAACTAAAGTTGCTAAAGCCTCACCCTCAACATCTTCAGAAATTATCATAAGAGGACGTCCTGCCTGAACAACAGATTCTAGTAATGGCACTATTGATTGTAAGTTAGTTAATTTTTTTTCATGTAAAAGAATAAGGGGATTTTCGAGTTCTGTAGTCATTTTGTCTGCATTAGTAATGAAATATGGAGAAAGATACCCTCTATCAAACTGCATACCTTCTACAACATCTAATTCCGTTTCTATTCCTTTAGCTTCTTCAACAGTTATTACACCTTCATTTCCAACTTTTTGCATAGCTTTTGAAATCATGTCTCCAACTTCTTTTTCACCATTCGCAGAAATTGTTCCAACTTGTGCTATTTCATCATTGGTTTTAACTTTCTTTGAGGACAATTTTACTTTTTCAAGAACATGCGTAACTGCATTATCAAGCCCTCTTTTAACATCCATTGGGTTCATTCCAGCAGTAACGTATTTGCATCCTTCTTTAACGATTGCTTGTGCTAAAAGTGTAGCGGTTGTGGTACCATCTCCTGCTTCATCGTTTGTTTTGCTTGCTACTTCTTTAACCATTTGAGCACCCATATTCTCAAATTTATCTTGAAGTTCAATTTCTTTAGCAACGGTAACACCATCTTTTGTTGAACGTGGGGCGCCATAAGATTTGTCTAAAACGACATTTCTTCCCTTAGGACCCAAAGTCACTTTAACTACATTTGCAAGCGTATCTACTCCTTGCAGCATTTTAGTTCTCGCTTCCATATCAAATATTATAACTTTTGCCATTTTCTATCTCCTTAATTTACTTTTTGCTTTTTGAAATTCCCATAATGTCTGATTCTTTCATTATGCTATATTCTTTACTATCAATTTTTACTTCAGTACCAGACCATTTCCCAAAAAGAACTATATCTCCCACTTTGACATCCATAGGTGTGATTTTTCCATCTTCTGTTCTCGCGCCTGATCCTACTGCCACAACTTCTCCTTCTTGAGGTTTTTCTTTTGCTGTATCTGGTATAATTATTCCACCTGAGGTTTTTTCTTCACCATCTGAAATTTCAATTAAAACACGATCATGTAAAGGTCTAAATTTCATATTAAATGTACTCCTTATTTTGCTAGTGAGATATCATATAGATATGAGTTTTAAAATTTCAAGCCCACTTAAAAAATTTCTTAAATTATAACGAAAAATCAGCCAAAATGGTGTATTTTTTGATCTTACTTGGCAAACATGACAAAAAAAACAATTAAAGGATTGAGTGAAATTTATCATAAATATGATGTTTTTTTTATAGATCTATGGGGAGTTGTCCACAATGGAATACAACTTTATCCTGGAGCGATCGAAGTTTTAGAAAACTTAAACAGATTAAACAAAAGGTTTGTTTTATTGTCCAATGCGCCAAGGCCTTCAAAAAATGTGGAAAAATTTTTATTAAATTTAAAAATGGATAAAATTTTTGTTAAAACTGTTTTTACTTCTGGAGAAGCCGCTTTAAAGAGTTTGGAAAAAAATATTTATGGAGAAAAATTTTATCACCTTGGCCCTAAAAGAGATAATGACTTGTTCAAGGGATTTGAAAAAAATAAAAGGAGTTTAGAAGAGTCCGATTTTATTTTATGTACAGGATTTTTTGAGGATAAAGAAGATTCATTAGACTTTTATAAAGATCTTTTAAAAAAAAATATTCAACTGAAGATGGTTTGTACTAATCCAGACTTGATAGTTCATCATGGTTCTAGCAAAGAATACTGCGCAGGTACATTGGCTGCAATTTTCGAGGAATTGGGCGGAAAAGTAGTCTATTTTGGTAAGCCCTATCCAGCAATTTATAATTTTTGTATAAAAAAAAATGAAACTGTTCTTGTTATTGGGGACAATGTTCGTACGGATATTAAAGGAGCTAACAATATGAAATATGATTCATTGTTTATAACTGGGGGAGTTCATAAAGATGAATTTTTAAATTTGTCAGTAGACAAATATGATAAAATTTTAGAACAATACAAAATTAAAACTGATTATTATCAGGAAAAACTAACTTGGTAAAATATGAGAACTTTTAAAAATACAATCATTCCAAAAGAATATAGAGGTTCTGCTATAGCCATAGGAAATTTTGATGGTGTTCACAGAGGCCACCAAAAAGTTTTTAGACAAGCAAAAAAATACGCGAAAAAAAATAAAATTAAATTTGGTGTATTAACATTTACTCCATTACCTGTGATGTTTTTTAATAGAAATATTAAAAATTGTAGATTGGTTTCTGAAAATAAGAAATTTCAACTTTTTGAAAAATATGGAGTTGATTTTGTAATAAATATTAAATTTAATAAAATTTTTTCAAAAATAACTGCAGTAAAATTTATTAAAAATATTATTTTTAAAAAAATAAATCCACGGCTAATTTTTGTAAGTAATAATTTTAAATTTGGTAATAAAAGAAAAGGTAATGTACGTTTGCTAAAAAAGTTTAGCAAAAAATATGATTACCGATTAGTAAATACTATGGCATTTAAACATAAAGGAAAGGTAGTTTCTTCTACCCAAATAAGAAAAAGTTTACAAAATGGACATCTTGATTTAGCAAATACCCTACTATCAAGAACTTGGTTCATTGAAGGTGTAGTTCAAAAGGGAAAAAAATTAGGCAAGAAGTTGGGATATCCTACATGCAATATTAATATTAATAATTATGTACTACCTAAAATTGGAATTTATACTGTTAAGGTTTTAATAGGTAAAAATAAGAAAATTTTGAATGGTATTGCTTACTTGGGATATAGACCCACATTTGGTGGAAAAGAAATTATGCTTGAAGTAAATATATTTGGTATTAAAAAAAATCTATATAAAAAGAGATTAAGAGTTTATTTCATAAAATTTATAAGAGGAGAGCAAAAATTTAAGAATTCAACTAGTTTAATGAAGCAAATGAATAAAGATGTAATTTTTGCAAAAAAAAGTTTAAAAGCAAAGTTAGCTTTATGAGTAAAGAAGATATTAATTTACCCAAAACTTCATTTTCAATGAAGGCAAATTTACCCAATAAGGAACCAGAGATCCTAAAAATTTGGGAAAAAATGGATTTATTTAAAAAACTTAGAGAATCTAGAAAAGGTAAAGAGAAGTTCGTGTTACATGATGGGCCTCCATACGCTAATGGTCATATTCATATGGGAACAGCTCTCAATAAAATTCTTAAAGATATCGTCACGAAATTCCATCAGATGGATGGGAAGGATTCAGTCTATGTTCCGGGATGGGATTGTCACGGTTTGCCTATAGAGTGGAAAATTGAAGAACAATATAAAAAAAATAAAAAAAATAAAGATAGTGTTCCCATAAAAAACTTTAGATTAGAATGCAGGGAGTTTGCGAATAAGTGGATTGATATTCATATTAAAGAATTTATCAGGTTGGGGGTAAAAGGAGATTGGAAGAATTATTATTCTACAATGAGTTATGATGCTGAGGCGCAAATTGTAAGAGAATTGGGTAAATTTTTGTTAGATGGAAGTTTGTACAGAGGCTTTAAACCTGTTCTTTGGTCAACAGTTGAAAAAACAGCATTAGCGGACGCTGAGGTGGAGTATAAAGATCATACCTCCGATATAATTTATACTTCTTTTAAAATTAAAAATACTACAAAAGATTTTTTAAAAGATGGTCATGTTATAATTTGGACTACCACTCCTTGGACAATTCCTGCAAATCGAGCTTTGGCATATAGTAGTAAAATTAAATACTCAGTTATTAAAATCGGCAAAGATACTAAATACTTTCAAAACAAAAATATAATAATTGCGAGTGAACTTATAAAAACAGTTTCTGAAGAATGTAACTTTAAAGATTTTAAAGTTTTAAAAGAATTTAATGGCAATGATTTTAAAAATACTGTTTGCCAACACCCGCTTCTAGATTTGGGTTATAATTATGATGTACCAATGTTGGAGGGAGATTTTGTAACACTTGAGCAAGGAACAGGAGTGGTTCATACAGCCCCTAACCACGGTCCGGACGATTATAATTTATGCTTAAAACATGGACTTAAAGCCCCCGATACCATGAATGATGCGGGCATATATTCTGACGCAATACCTTTTTTTTCAGGCATACATATTTTTAAAGCGGACTCTGCTGTTATTGATAAGCTATCAGCATCCAAAAGTTTATTAGGAAATGGCAAACTTCAACATAGCTTTCCCCACTCATGGAGATCAAAAGCTCCCTTGGTTTATAGAGCTACACCGCAGTGGTTTATTTCTATGGAGAAAAATAATTTGAGAAAAAAAGCACTCAAAGCAATTGATGACACCGTATTTTATCCGGCCAGAGGAAAAGAGCGAATTAGGTCAATGATAGAAACTAGACCAGATTGGTGTATTTCTAGACAAAGAGTATGGGGAGTTCCACTTCCTATATTTGTATCAAAAAAAACTAATAAACCTTTAAGAGATCCTGAGGTAATAGAAAACATTGCTAAAATATATGAAAAAGAAGGAGCTGATTGTTGGTTTAATGATGATCCACAAAAATTTTTAGGAAAAAAATATAAAAAAGAAGACTATATTCAATCAACCGACATTTGCGAAGTTTGGTTTGATAGTGGTTCTACTCATAGCTTTGTTTTAGAAAAAAGGAAGGATTTGACATGGCCCGCATCTATGTATTTGGAAGGTTCAGATCAACATCGAGGGTGGTTTCATTCATCCTTATTAGAGTCATGTGGTACTAGAGGCAGAGCTCCTTTCAATAGTATTCTTTCTCATGGTTTCGTTGTAGATGGAAAGGGTTTGAAAATGTCAAAATCCACAGGAAATGTAATTGCACCAGAAGATATACTCAAAAAATATGGCGCTGATATCTTAAGAGCCTGGGTAGCTGCATCAGATTATTCTGAAGATTTAAGGTTAGATTATTCAATTTTAGAACAACATGCTGAATCCTATAGAAAAATTAGAAATACATTTAGATTTTTGTTGGGTAATTTGCGGGATCAAAAAATCAACTTTGATACAAATTCAAAAGAAATTGAAAAGTGGCCTGAACTTGAACGTTTTATGCTACATCAAATTTTTATTTTAAATAGTAACTTTAAAAAATACTTTAAAGAATATAATTTTCATAAACTTTACAGAGAATTATTAAATTTCTGTTCACTGGATTTATCAGCATTTTATTTTGATATCAGAAAAGATACTCTTTATTGCGATGAAACGAAATCAAACAAACGAATGGCATGCATCAGATTATTATACTTAATTTTAGATATATTGTTAAAATGGTTTGCTCCAATATTATCTTTTACAACTGAAGAAATATTCAGAATTTTAAATAAAGACAAAAACTTAAGTATTCATTTGGAAACTTTTCCAACTATTCCATCTAAATGGAGAGATGAAAAATTATTTCAAAAATGGGATAAGCTTAAAATAGTGAGAAATGTTGCTAACGCAGCTATTGAGGTTAAAAGAGCAAGCAAAGAAATTGGTTCGAGCTTAGAAGCAGATATTAAAGTTTATCTAGGTGAAGAATATTTACAACACAGTAAAGATGTTAATTTACCAGAATATACTATTACTTCAAAAGCTGAAGCGAAGCCAATGATCAATGATGATAAGCTTTTTAAGTTAGATAGCGTAGATAATGTAAAAGTTTTAGTAAAAAAAGCCAAAGGAGAAAAATGTTCTAGATGTTGGAAAATTCTAGAAAGTCCCTGTGAGCGAAAAAACTGTGGTTTAAAAAATTAATTTTTTCATGAAAAAAATTATAATTGTTTTAGTTGTATTTTTTTTTGATAGGACAACTAAAATGTATTTAATAAATTTACAAACAACCGGAACAGATATCGATTTTTATATATTTCCATTTTTAAATTTTTATCTTGTATGGAATACAGGCATTGGATTTGGTCTAGCGTCACTAGAAACAAATATTTTTTACCACATTCTAACTGCAATAATTACAATAGTTAATCTTGCTCTTATTTTTTTCCTTTTAAAAGCAAAAGGTATTTATACTTACTTGTTTGCTTTAATTATTGGTGGTTCTCTAGGAAATTTGTTCGATAGAATTTATTATTATGCTGTACCAGATTTTATCGATATTCATGTAGGTAATTTTCATTGGTTTATATTTAATGTTGCTGATATTTTTATCACAGTGGGTATAATTAGTTTTATATTTACAGAATTATTAAAAAAAGAAAAAATTTCTACAAATGTTTAAAAAAAAAACAATATTTCTTATGCTGCTTATTTTTTTAGTTACATCTTGTGCTGATACTTGGGGCAATGTAAAACGCGGTTTAACAGGTGCGAAGCAAAAATCAACTGATGAATTTTTGGTTCAAAAAAAAGATCCACTTATTTTACCTCCAGATTTCGAGAGCTTGCCTTCACCCTCCGACAGGGATGAAGCGATAGAAGAAATGTCAAGTTTTGAAAAAACATTAAAACAAGAGTCTGAAACTGAAATCACCGCTTCTTCAACTGAAAGTTCTGCAGAAGATTCAATACTGAAACAGATCAGAAAAAAATAGATGTTAAATAAAAATATTTTTTTTAATAATTTTTTTTTTAAGTCAAAAAAGTTCTATCAAAACTTAAAGAAAACTCAAAAAATTTTTAACTCTTTTCAATTAGATTTAAAAAATTTTGAAATACCTTTACTTAAGTGTTATGAGAAAGATTACACATTTGATTTTTCACCAACAACAGTTAAAAAGTTTTCTAAATATAAAAATATTGTCGTAATTGGCATGGGCGGATCAATTTTAGGTACAAAAAGTATTTATTCCTTTCTTAAAACAAAAGTTAAAAAAGAAGTGTTTTTTTTTGATAATCTAGATGAAAATTTACATTTACAGTTTAATAAAATTAATATTTTAAAAAATTCTTGCTTTATAATTGTTTCAAAGTCGGGAAATACACTCGAAACAATAGCAAACCTTAGTGTAGTTTTTTCAAAGTTTCTATTCAAAAATAAATTAATTTTTATTACAGAGATGAAGGATAACGTCTTAAATAATATAGCCGATAAATTTAATGCTGAGATTATTGAACATAAAGATTTTATAGGTGGTCGATATTCAGTCTTGTCTGAAGCAGGAATGTTTCCTGCTGCATTAATGGGGCTTAATATAAATAAATTTAAAAACTTAAAAAAATTAATTCAAGATAAAAATTTTATTTCTTCTCTAATTCAAAATGTTGCAAGTATTTATACTTTAAATATACAAGATATAAAAAATTCTGTGATTTTAAATTATGATTCTGACTTAAATGATCTAGGTTATTGGTATCAACAACTAGTTGCTGAAAGTTTGGGTAAAAAAGGAAAAGGAATCACTCCAATCTTATCGGCAGCACCAAAGGATCATCATAGTGTTTTGCAGCTTTATTTAGATGGACCAAAGGATAAATTTTTTACTTTTTTTAGTTCATCAAACGAAGGGAAAAAACATAAAGTAACTGGCAAAATTATTCCAAATAATATGAAATTTTTAAAAAATAGAAAGTTAGGATATATAATTCAGGCACAATGTAACGCAACAAAAAATATTTTTAAATTAAAAAACATTCCATTTAGACACTTTGTTTTTAATAAAAGTAATGAAGAAGAACTAGGTATGATTTTTACATTTTTTGTTTTGGAAACAATTCTTTTAGCACGTTTAATGAATATAAATCCCTTTGATCAACCTGCTGTTGAACAAGTTAAGATTGAGACAAGAAAAATTCTTTCAAGGTAAAAATTTTCCAAACGTTACTTTTGATATTCCGTATATTCTTTCATCAATTATTTTAAAATAATTTGGCAATTTTTCTTTAGTATTTTTATTTCTGTGTAAAATCAAAATGCCGTCTTTTCGAAGTACGTTATTATTACAAATAAGCTGGATTAATTTTTCAATATTTAAATCTTTAAAAGGAGGATCACAAAAAATTAGATCAAATTTTGATTTAAAAATATTTCGTTTTTTCATTAAATCAAAAACATCATCAAAAAATATATATACATTTTTTTTTACTTTTAATTTTTCAATATTTTTTTCTAATATTTTTCTTGCGTCTTTTGCTTTTTCAATAAAACAAACACTTCTAGCTTGCCTTGATAGACATTCCAATCCAAATGATCCTGTACCAGCATATAAATCTAGAATATTTGATTTTTCAAATTGAAATGACATTTTATTTGAATGAGTCAATAAGTTGAAAATGCTTTCTCTTGCTCGATCTTTCAACGGTCTTGTTATTTTATTTTGCGGAAGATGTAAGATGGATCCTTTAAGTTTGCCTGCTATTATTCTCATGTAAATTTATATATTATTGATATATCAATAATTATTTATATATGAACGGCAATAAAGCAAAACTTAAATTTAATCCAAATAATTTTGAAGTTATTGAAGAGGGCGACTATGTTGTCTGCGCAGTTTCAGGAAAAAATATTCCTCTCAATCAACTAACTTATTGGAATGTTGAATTACAAGAAGCCTATTTCTCACCAAAAGAAGCTCAACAGAGATATGAAGAATTAAATAAAAAATGAAAATTTTAATTAGTTTAGTTTTTTTATTAATTACAACCTCAAGTTTTGCCGTAACCTTCGATGGCAAGTTTATTCAAGGTTCATTTATTCTTGGAAAAACTGAACCAGGTTCTGAGGTCTTTATTGATAAAAAAAAAGTTAAAGTTACCTCCGATGGCTTTTTTGTTTTTGGATTAGGTCGAGATAGAAAATATGATGTTGTGATAACTCTAAATAAAGATGGCAATAAGCAAAAAATCGTAAAAAAGATTCAAAAAAGAAAATATAACATTCAAAGAATAGATGGACTTGAAGAGAGAAAAGTAACTCCACCAGAGGAAGTGTATGAAAGAATTAAAAGAGAAAATAAATGGATAAATGAGGCTAGAGCCATAGATAGTAATTTAACATTTTTTACAAAAAAATTTACGGTGCCTCTTGAAAATGCCATCATCTCTGGAGTTTATGGAAGCCAAAGAATTTTAAATGGCAAACCTAAATGGCCGCATTATGGATTGGATTTCGCTGCAGATGAAGGTACAAAAATTAAAGCCATGCTAGATGGTACGGTAACTTTGGCAAAACCTGATTTGTTTTACACGGGTGGAACTTTAATATTTGATCACGGGCATGGTGTTTCAACATTATATATGCATATGAAAAAAGTATTGGTTAAGAAGGGACAAAAAGTAAAGCAAGGAGATGTTATTGGAACAGTCGGATCATCTGGGAGGGCTACAGGAGCTCACCTAGATGTAAGATTAAATTGGTTTCAAACGCGATTAGATCCAGCAACAGTTTTAGATATTAAGAATTAAAGTTTCGAAATTTCTGTTTGCCATCTACAAGTATCGCATACAACACTAGGTTGAGGTATTTTATTACCATTATAGCACTTTTCTAGTTCTACCAAAGTGTCCTCTATATAATCTGTACGCACATTATAAGACAACAAGTCAATTTTGAAATTTAAGTTACCGCTAAAAGTTTTTTGATTCTTATATTGAGCATTACAAACAAACCAATATCCGGTTTTGAAAACTTTGAATTTATTTAACTTTAACAAATAAGCGTAAAAGTCGAGCTGTCTTAAGTAGGCTTTGTGATAAGCCATTTTTGAGTTTACATAGTCTACTCCATATTTATTTGATGTTGCTTTGTAGTCCACGACAACCACTTCATTATTATCTTTGTTGAGCCACAAGTCATCTATAGCTCCATAAATTGTATAATTTGTTTTAGTAGATTTTGCTCTTACACCCTTTCTATTATTTCTAAAGTCATTTAATTTTTCTTTATCGATTTTCAATGGAACAAAATTTAAATTATGTTTTTTAAAAATAGGGTGGGGTTCTTGTTTTTCTCTATAAATATCAAATTCTTCTTTTAATAAAGCATCTACTCTACTATTTATGGGGTATCCTGGCATTCCAATAGGTCTGATTTTTAATTTTCTTTCCATGTAAAAGCATCTTTTACATCTAATAAAACTATCCCAAGCTGTTCTGCTTAAATCCATCATTTCTTCCAACGATTATGAGACCAAAGCCATTGAGTTGGATTTTTAATTATCATTTTTTCTATAATTTGATTAATTTTTAATGTTATATTTTTTGTATCTGCATCAACATTTTCTGTTTTTTGTATTTCATAAGGTTCATGGACTGTCATTTCAAAATTAACATCTCCTTTTCTTTCCAAGAAAATTGGAACTAATTTACAATCATATTTTAAAGCAAGTTGGGCAGGAATTGTGGTTGTGTGAGCAGGTTCACCAAAAAAAGGTATTTTTGGTGCTTGTCCCACACGCTGGTCTACCATCAATGCAATACTATAACCATCTTTTACTTTCTTAATTACGTCTCTTACTCCCACTCTACCTTTAGGTATTTGATTGGGGCAAATATATTTCATTCTTAAATATTCCATTAAAGGATTTAAAAAAATATTATTTAAAGGCCTATAGATTGCTGCACACTTAATGCCAAATTTATCCAACTCCATAGCCATAAGCTCAAAATTTGCTAAGTGGCAAGAGAAAAAAACTACTGGTTTATTGGTTGTTTTTATTTCATTTAAATAATTTGTGCCATTAATTTTAATATGATCAAAATTAGTTTTATTAAATTTAAAATCTTTTAAAAATATATATTCTGCAAAAGTTCGCCCAATATTAGACCACATCCCATTA
>Ga0207913_1000251_pt1 | contig 14404 bp, 13 predicted proteins | sample DeeseametaMP2913_FD_184168 | JGI IMG/M metagenome (GOLD analysis project Ga0207913, IMG submission 184168) | Marine microbial communities from the Deep Atlantic Ocean - MP2913 (SPAdes) | ecosystem: Environmental > Aquatic > Marine > Oceanic | place: West of Santa Cruz de la Palma, Atlantic Ocean...
CCCTCGCTGGCGTTCAATAGCTCATTAATAATTTCAAGATGCGCGATGACATCTGCTGTACACGCTTCCACCTTGGCGGGATCTGGCTCCTGACCCATCATCTTTTTCAAACCTGTCTCGGCGTTCAACCTGCTCAACACAAAACCAAGATGGACTAGCCCCCAGGTCGCCCACTGATCAAGCCTTGCTCGCTCCTCAAGAGTGCCCTCGGCCAAAAGATCCTGTCGCGCATATCGTGCCATCAAATATTTTAATATAGCAGCAGATTCAAATAGATAGCTCCCATCATCAAGCTCCAACAACGGCACCCTACCCATCGGGTTCTTTGCTCTATACTCAGGCCCCTTGTGCTCACCTTTTTCTAACGCCACATGCACACGCTCAATCTCAATCTCAGGATGATGATCAAGAAAACTCATCACGCGGTTTGAACATCCTGACATCGGGTGCATATACAATTTCATGGTCTACTCCTCTTTTATACTCGTCATTCTTCGACAATCTGACACCATCGTCCGACTTCCTTTATGGGATATATATCAGCTTGCTTATATAAGCAAGCTGATAATAAAAAGGTGAGCAAAAAGGGAGGGGCCAAAAATCTTCGATTTTTGGCCCCTCCCTTTTTGCTCACCTTTTTATTATCTCAAGGCGTCGTAGTCACACGCTCAAGCTGCACGCTGAACTGACCACCTTCATAGGTGACCACGCCGTTGGCATCTTTCTCCTGACCACAGATCAACACATGTGGCTGCTCATCAAAGAGAATGTTGATGTCGTCAAACGCACAACCCTCGGCAAGCGTATCGTTGAAGGTCACATCATCCTCAATGTAATCGAATTTGAGGTCGGAACGCAGGTCTTCCGCTGAAAGTCCTTCAAACAAAACCTCATTCCATACAGGCGTGGTTGTACCATCAACTTCGCTGCTCTTTTTGCTCACCTCATCACCTGTTGCAAGATCGGTGTAATAGGCGCGCACAAAAGGATCGGGGAGCGTGCCAATGATGCCATCCCAGTCGTCTCCATCGACGGTCTTTTCAGGGAAAATACCTTGTAACAACACCAGGTTAAATCGAGCATCGGACTTTGGCATACATGCCTGAAGATCGGTACAGAATGCTCCATCTCCACAATCCTGACACTGTGCACCCGCTGTACCACATGCCTCACCGAGATCGCCCGTCAGACACGTGTCGCCATCACAACAACCTTCACAGGTTGCAGAACATCCCACATCCACACACTGACCTGCGGCGATCGCTGCGCCTTCAGTCGAGGTGACTTCACACTCTTCTTCAGCACCACATGCACCACATGCCTGACCACCTTTGCCACATACAGCGTCAGTGTCTCCACTCACACATTCGCCAGATGCATCACAGCATCCTTCACAGGTTTCAGGACCACAGGCAGGTTTGCAGGTGTTATTATCACCACATGTTCCTCCAGCCACAGTACAGTCCTGGCACTCAATGCCGCCAATACCACAGCTTGAATCCGAGGTGACTTCAATACAGGTGTTGTCCTGACAACATCCATTGCAGTTATCCGCATTACAGGGAGGTGGCGGGACACACTCACTCTCACCACAGTACTCGCCTTGCGTTGCATCACATGCCACACATGCAGTACCACCCGAACCACACGCCTGGTTTGTGGTCCCACTCAGACATGCTCCTGTACTGGAGAGACAACCATTACACACGGGCTCTGGCTCTGTGTTTCCTTGATCGATTACAGGATTTGGATTCTCCATACCCTGATCCTTGTCCACAGGTGTGGTCGAACCCATATCATCCATATCTGATGTATTCGGCTCAATGGAGTCAGAGACACAGCCTGTCATCACAAATGCAAGCATCAGAGCACTTGTTGCTCCCCATCCAGTTAAAGTCTTGTATGTCTTCATTATGCGCTACTCCCAGGAGTTTTTCTTTTCTTCACAGGCCCACATGACATGAACCACTTTTCCATCCCCTTTTGTACGCTTCAAAACACACATCTTGGCTTTAAATATCAAGGGGATAACCTTTTCTCCTTATAGCATAGATCAGGTTGATGACCATCACTTTTTGCAACACAGACATATAACCTCATAGAATCAATCACTTACGATATAATCCAGGCCACTAAATCAGGAGCAAATCTCACATTCCTTGAGATACGCCTCCCAGTGTTGACGCGTCAGTCTCCACCTCTCTGCATGCGTATAACTGGGGTCTACAAACTTAGACTCCACTGTGCCAAGAAACTCTGCTCCACGTCGTTGCTTCACCTTCCTTGACCGCGTATTGCCAAGAGCATTGGACAACTTCAACTCTTCAAAGCCAAGCTCTTCAAACGCAAACTGATTCACTGCATGCGTCGCCTCACTCATAAACCCCTTTCCCCAGAACGGTCTGCCCAACCAGAACCCACGGTTCAAGGACTGTGTTGGCTCCAATAATCCTACAGAACCAATGACTTCCAGGTTGTTCTCTTTCAGGCAAATCGCCCAGTCCCAGCGCGACTTCCCCTGTCCAGGCAACACAACCTGTTCAATAAATTCACGCACTCCATCCTCTGGATATGGCCAGGGCACAGCAGTTGATAAATGCCGCACAACCTCATAATCCACAAAATGTGTTGTATAACCCTCGCAATGCTTCATGGTCAGAGGTTGTAACTCCAGACGCTCGGTCTCCAATAGCTTGACGGGCAAAATCTTCATACGTCACCTTTTTAAATTTTTAAACGTTTTCAGTCCACAATTTTAAAGTCCACATGATAATGATCATCATGACGAACCCAGGCCTTGCGCTTCATAAACGTCATATTCTTGCGGATATATTCGCCATCTTTTGTGGAGAACACATGCTTGTGCAAATCAGGTGCGAGGATGACCTGCTCAATCTCTACACCCTCCTTTTGTGCGCTCTTGTGAAGAGCTACGAGATGTGCAGCTAACATATCAAAATTGATTGAGAATTTCGCATCATCTGAAGGGAATGACTCGCCATAACACCACAGATTCAACATCGTGCAATACAACATGCCAGATGACTCGTCTTCAACCTTCTGAACTGGCACCACAAAGTCGACGCTGAGACCATTTTGATGCGTTCTGTGTGGCCTGAACGATCCTCCAGCTGCCCAGCCAGTCTCGGCAAACACAAACCGTTGCTCAGGATAGGCGCTGTTCAAGCTGTCATACGCAGCGAGCATGACATCATGTACCTTACTGTGCACATAAGTCCTGCCCATCAATGAGCCAAGCTGCGAATAGCTCTCAAAGTTTGCACCCTTTGTAGGTAGTCTTTTCCCTTGCCCAAGACTTCCCGCGCTCACTCGACCATGAGCCACAGACTCAACCTCTGGCTGTGACCTGTAGAGCATGTCATTTAACACGTTAAACAACGTTCCCTCGGTCACAGAAAATACCATCAAAACCATGGTCATCATCAACTTGAACCAGACAATTATCATACAAACCCCCTTATTATTCAGTGTGTTATAATAAATCAGCAAGCACAGTTAAGGATGTGCCTGCTGATTCTTCATTGAAGTTGTTATCTATCAAGTTTATTCGGCGCCTGCACCCACAAAAATGGTGCTCACCTTGTCATCCGCAAGGGTAAAGAACATACCGCCATAGATGCTTCCCACGATGATCATGTCCTCGCCTTCCGAGCGAGGTTCGATCACGCCTGAATACACATCAAGCACCTCTTGTTTTGTACTTCCAATGCCAACACCTTTTGCACCCTTCACTTCATAAGGAGCTGCCAGTGTGAATGAACGCACCGTCGTTACATCTGCGGTCATGTCAGGGGCGAGAAAATCAATGGTGATGCCCTTCTCAGTCCAGTACCATGTCTCCACCACATCTCCGCTGGCTTCTTCTGTGAAGCGAGCATCCTTTTTATCAGGTTCACCAAATGCATCCAGAATGGCTTGCAACGTTACACCCTGATCAATCACGCCAAATGCAGTGGGACCCATGTTCTCTACGCGGCACATTTCATCGTCTGGCGCGCACTCTGGGGCTTTGGGCTTGGGCGTCTCTTCCACTTTTTCAGTGGTGGTTGTTTGCTCTGCGACAGTCACATCTTGTGATGAATCTGTGGGTTTTTCTTCTGGCGTGCTCTTGCATCCTGTGACGATTGCACACACAATCATACACACCAAAATACGCAATGTCGTTGAACTCATTAAAGCCTCTTCCTGTTCATTTTTGTTTCAAACTGCGGCATTACTTTACTTCATATACACCGACAATCCTAGAGCGTAATAAAGAAAGAGCTGGTCGAAAAAGTCTAAGATATACAGGTCACCACACATGAACACACACCTGCTTCAACTCTCCAAACGCATTGTTTCAGCACATGAAAAGGTCTTGCCGCCCGTTGATATTCTTGAACAATGTAAACAACTTACTAAAGATAACTCCGTATGGACACACAAGGTACTCGGACGCTCAGAACAAGGCCATCCCATTGATATGTTTGAGTTTGGTGAAGGTACTCAACATACACTCTGGTATGGATTTCCCGATCCAGGCGAAGCGCTTGGTGGCACAACTATTCTGGCGCTTATGCAGGAGTTATCAAGGCCAGACTCCCCGTTACACACGTTGTTTCCCGACATGACCTGGTGCTTTGCACCCGTGCTTGATTTCGACCTTCAACCTGACGAAGGACGCTCTTTACAACACCTCATGAGCGCGCCAGGTGCTCGACTTGTTGATATGTGCCTGAATGACAATCCTCGCCCGGAATCACTAGCAATCATTGAGTATGCCGACACCATAAAACCCACGTTTATTTACAGCTTACATGATGAGTTTCACAGCGGTGAACAGCTCCCCGCATATGCCGTGGTCTATGAGAGTTTTCCCAAAAACCTTGTGCACGCTCTCAAAACCATATGGACGCACTTTGAGTATCCTATCAACACGGAGATGGTACACCCAACGTTTGGCGAAGGTTTTTTAAAGCCCGATGAAGATGAGGATTTTTATGCAATAACCACGTTCAAACGCTACGAAGCTTACGCCCAGATGCTCATCTTTGAACTCTCAGAGCAACCTCATGTGAGCACACACGACCTGCTCACAATGCAGTTATTAGCAGGGCTTCATGTGTTGGAAGCGCTCTGTTAATATGCAATATAAATGTACAAATTTGACACAAATTTGTACTTAAAAAGTAAGACAAAACAAGGGGCGAGGAGTTGCTGCGCAACTCCTTGCCCCTTGTTTTGTCTTACTTTTCAATACGTTGTAAAACTCTCTTGGGAATAGACTTCGAACTACTCAACGTCTGATACTTTTTATAAGGCGCATACCATGGGCGTTGATTTTCAAATGGTTCAAGGGCGTTCAAATCCCAGTAGGCGTCACCAAGATTAAGGTAGAGCACCGTGCGAGAGCGATAATGACGCTTGAGCTGTTCATAGATAAAAATGGCGAGCTTGAGGTCATCAGCTTGTTTGCTCTCGGCAAGGAAAAAAGCAAGGTCATTCAGGTACTGAGCGTTCTCAGGGGACTTGGGCAAAAGAATGTAATTCTTACTGGTGGGGTTGATCCAGGGTTGAAACGCCCACAAGGACGATGCTTCATCTTTGCGCGTGTAAATGGTATATTTATCCATTCTTTCAAGGAGTTGACGCGAAATTTTTGCTGCGCCTACAAGATCCTTTTTCTTGTACAAGGCGAGCGCTTTTTGATGGCCCGCATTGAGCACATCACCATAATTGTGGGCATAGAAGCGGGGGTTTCTGGCAGGGTCCAGCGTGGATGTAAAGTTTTGATCAAGGATATCAAGCGCTTTAAAGGGCTCTCTGGCACTAAGAGCATTACTGTACAGTTTGACCTGTTGCGTGAGCGTCGCACTCTTGTCGTTCAGGGCAAGGATGTGGGCTTTGGGCTTGTACGTCCAGACCTTGGATTGTGTACTGACAGCATCCTTGGAAGATTCGGCGTACCTATCATAATAAGTATACGTGGCCGTAATTTTGTTTTTGGTGATTTTGAGCGTGGGTGGACCATCGACAATTCCCGCGTCCAGGCGTTGTTCCACGACCTTCTCGCCAGACTCCCAGATGGATGCATACATGCCATAAGTATATCGACCACTACCCGCATCCTCTCCACAGATGGCAAACGTGACGACACGGTCCTTATCAAGGACATAGGCTGACTGCGTGTTAAAGCTCAATGTATTTTGAGCCTCAAACGTATGGCAATCAAGCACATCAGCATATACGCTTTGTGCTGAAATCGTGAGCATAAATACTGATATAATTTGATAAATTCTTACTTTATTCATCGGACATAACCTCAGGGAACAGGTGACATGATTATGTTAAGCCCATAACACACAACTCATGCAAAATTGTAGGTGTGGGTGATCCTCCTTAACACGTGCATTGAACGGTGTTGTAACGCATTTATTCACATGGAGTGTCATAAAAAAGAGGGGGGCGGCCTGCTGCTGGCGCAGCAGGCCGCCCCCTCTGTTTAATTTACCAGCGCACGCACATGACACGTAAAGAAGGATGTAGGTAAGACACAACGACCTGAAATGAGTGGAGCACAATGCAAGGCAAAAGACGCCACAAAACAAAAATACTCAATTTAATTCAAATACTTATACTACTACTTTTGGTAGGATGTCGTACTGATATGGATGGCCCGTTTGAAGACATGTCAGAAGCTGTTGATATACATGAGGCATCTGACATGGATGTACAGGATGTAGCTCCATCACCTGACATGAGTGACATGTGGAGCGCATCTGACATGAAGAAAACGATCTCTCCTCGAGAACCTGCGTGCATTCGGTTTTCGGGAGAAAATGTGGGTCAAACTAATGATGGCCTGTTTATATTACAGGCGAAGCAAACCACTGGGGAGCAACACTACCCGATACGCATCACAAACTGCGAAGAAACACGTACTCTGAAACTCAAGCATCTTGAGTTTCAGATGGCGAACACGACACAGCGTCCGTTCTATTCTGCGGAGGTAAAAGATGACATCGTATTGCCTCAGGAGCTTGGGCCAGGAGAGCACATTGATCTCACGCTCATCATAGACGCATGGGAATTTACAGATTCTGATGACAAGGATTTGAGTTTACGTCTGTCATTTGAATATGCACCAAGCATTGAGCTCTATGTCTCGATATTTGTCTATGATCTGTGCACAGTAAGCGCTCCAATGTTATATCTTGAGGGGTCAAATCAGAGACCCGAGTGGATGCTTGATAGGGTGCCAACAGGCGCTCGTGTTGTACTTGATGGCAGCAACTCACATTCGCCAGACACGGGCAACATGGGTACATATGAGTGGACGTTGGTAGAGCATCCCATGACATCCCGTGCGGCGATCAGCCACGATATGCCCAGCTCACCCATGGCCTATATTACGCCCGATGTGTCTGGATATTATGAAGTTTCACTGGAGTTCACAGACCTCACAGGTCGAGTGACATGCGAGGTGAGACATGTGGAATTTACTGTAGAATAAAAAGTCATGAGGCAAGATGCTGGGCTTGATATATCAAGCCCAGCATCTTGCCTCATGACACTATAACCTATTGAAATTTTTATTATTTTATTATTTTCATTATTTAAGGTTATTCACTACGTTTCCGCCTTTATTATTGAACTTGGCCTTCCCTTTTTTGGTGAGTTTACCGTTGATCACGGAGTCCTTGGAGGTGAGGGAGGATTTTTCGGCGAGTCGGACTTTACCGTTGATGGTGGTGTCTTTGGTATGAACCTGTGCTTTACCGAAGACGTTCATGACGACGGGAGCGTTGAGGGTGCAGTCTTCAAAGAAGACCTCAGCGTTGCCCTTGGCATTGAGGAGGATCTTTGTGCTGTTAATGACAGCGTCTTCAATGGTGAGCTTGCAGTGACCAGAAGCGTTGATGGTGACAGGGCCGTTAAAAATGGCGGCATCAAGGACTTTCACCTCTTTACCAGAGCAACTGATGACATTCTTGGCGGAGTTTTTCTTGATATTTTTCTTTGCTTTCTTTTTGGCTTTTTGTTTCAGCATCACCTGCTGTTTTGTTTTTCTTGTTTTGACGCTGGCATCATCTGTATCGACATCAGCATCGCCATCGTTGGTATTGACGCTGGCGTCATCTGTATCGATGTTGACATCACCATCTTCGCTGACATCGACATCGACACCAGGGGCATTAATATTCACCTGAGCAGAGAGTGAGAGAGGGAACAACACAACACACAGTACAGCAAAAATCTTTTTCATAACCTTACCTCAAGGTATCTGGGTGTGATCTACACATTGAACGTCTTACGATGTGTAGAGGGGCACACTGTTGTATTTGATTTATACGAAAGTTTGTGCGGATTATTCAACCAGAATAAAAATCTAGGTGCTGTGCAACTGTTGGTAGTCTTGGAGGAAAAAGGTGTGCTATGATGTAGGTGTTCCTCCTTCTTCAGGTGGGAATGTCGATGAAAAGTAGTACTTCAAGACAAAATAAATGATTGGTGGTGGTGATGACGACAAAATTCAACAACAGAGCTTATGTAACCGCGATTTCACTGGGGTTATCTCTGGTGCTTTCTGCATGTGGAGATCCTCCAAGTATTGATGGTGGGTATGTGCCTGAAGGTCCTGCTGGAACCTCTGCCGAGTATGGTCAAGCCGCGCAGGTTGAGGACGAAGACGGCGTGGGTGGTCTTGGCGAAGAGTGTTACTGGGACAGCTCCTGTGATGAGGGGTTGCGTTGTATGGACACCTGCCAACCTGTGAGTGAGTTTCCTGGTGAGCTGGGCGGACCGTGTTTTGAAGACTTCTCCTGTAACGGTTCTCTGGAGTGTCGTGATGATGTGTGTATGGACGGCGAGAAGCTGGTGGCATACTACAATACACTGACACTGGAAGATCCAGGTGAGTTGTATGGTGATGATTCGGTATTCACACTCAACCAGGAGCTTGAAGTTGCTGAGGATTTTGACGCCTCCATCGCAGGCCAATTGCCTGGCAGCGTGGATCTTGGCCGCTATCTTCCACCAGTGGGAAGTCAGGGAAGCCAGGGGTCTTGCGTGTCATGGGCGATGACCTATGGTTTGACAAGTTATCTGTTTGGCGCACAGCGTGGTTCTAACCCCACCTCAAGCTCCCAGATTTTCAGCCCTGCGTACACACATAACCAGGTCATGAACTATGCAAACTGCCACAGTGGACCTCCTGGTTTGCACCCTGTGCGAGACATCTTGCAAGGTCAGGGCGCTGTACCTCTGAGCGTGTTGCGTTACTCCACACAGCAGCAAGGTTGTACCACACGCATCACCAGTGAAATGCGTGAGACGGCATCACAGTACCGCATCAGACAGGCGCTCTACATCGACAAGTTCAGGCAACTTATCCAGTCTGCATCACCGCCCACAAGTGCTGTGTTGAGCAGCAGCGATATCAACAACATCAAGACGTCGCTGTCACGAGGGTATCCTGTCGCCGTGGCGATCAGGACATATGAAGAGTTCATGCGTTTGAACTTCCTGAACTCTGTGCAACGTACCACCACACCACGTACGGGAACCAACCAGAACCATGGTTATCACGCGATCCTCGTGGTGGGCTATGATGACTCCAAGCAGACCTTCAAGATCATGAACTCCTGGGGTCGCAACTGGGGCAAGCGTGGTTTTGGTGAGATTTCATACGATGTGTTCGCAAAGATTACAGGTATTGCATATACCGCAGCTCCTGTGAGCAACGCAGCTCAACCCGAGACATCACCCGAGCCTGAATACCCAAGCACACCTCCCCCCACACCTAGCAGCTTCACCTGTAGCAGCGTGACACTGGGCCGTAGCGTGCCTCAAAACACATGTATTCAGATCGATGCAGGTCGTGGATGTAGCTGGCACAAATGTGTCGCACCCAATGACTACGACCAAATCAGCGCTTCAAGCCTCTCTGGATGTGCCACAACATACGCACATGCGACCTGTGACTCCTCGGAGCCTGATCCTGAGCCACAGCCCGCACCACAGCCCGACACAAGCGGTGAGCGTCGTGGACAGATCGTTGCAACGCTTTACTGGAGAGACCGTGTTGACCTTGACATCAACGCTGTTGAGCCAAGTGGCACAACCGTCAGCCACAGTCACAGCACACTGACACCTGATGGTGGTTCTCGCAGCGAGTGTAACCCTGTCAAACGTGTCTGTAATCCGAATGACCAGGGCCTCTACAGCGAGACCATCACCTGGGGTAGAAACTCCAACAACGTCTCAAGCGGTATCTATCGCTTCTATGCACGTAACTACACTGGCGGAAACGTGTCCTTCACGCTGCGCGTCGAGTACTACAACGCAAATGGTCAGAAGACCTTTGAACGTGACTATCAGGGTAGCGCTTCATCCAAGTCACCCATTGAGATTGGCGCAATTAATCTTCAGTCCAACTGATTACATCCTTGTGTGAGTAAAAAGAGCGTGGACTTTAAAGTCCACGCTCTTTTTTTAACTTCTCACTTGCGCCTGTCCCTCAAACCATTTACAAATCCTCGCCAGACTTCATGGAATTGTATCCATAAATCAACATATTATCGCTGAACTTATAGAAGTTGCCTCCCCCTCCAGAACCAAAAATCACGAGGTGAGATGATGATCAAGCACTCTCTAAAGCTCACACCGAAATACGAGCAGCTCCTGACCTTGCAGGCAAAATCACAAGGATTGACCCCCGAGGCGTACCTTCAACACCTGGTACAACAGTCCTCACGCAAACATCTTAGCCGCAGACACCATCGATTGACATGTGTCCTGACGCGCAACCAGGAGCTGTACAGACGACTGAGCTGATACAAGACCCAACACATAAAAGCTCCCAGATGAATACATCCATCTGGGAGCTTTTATTATGTATCAACTGGATTCAGTTCCTACCAAAAACAGTGCTCTCCTCCATAGTTGTAACAATCTGCATACGCCACGATGGTGAGAAGGCTGATGCACGCAGCAAAATAACCTGCGCCAGCTTGACCCATCGTGCGACATGTCTCGACGCCCTGATTCCATTCATCATAGGTGAGTGCCTGAATGCCTGCATTTGGATCGTCGAACTCCTCCATATTAAGGTCGGACAAGCTCATGATCGAAGACTGGCCTGTCACCGAGTCAATAGGATAGGAGGTATCATCACTTAGCCAACAATCTTCTTGGCTGCCTGTCAGCACACAGTCTTCAGAAGCTGTTATCCAGAGCTCATCCAGACACAACATTTCGCCCTCATCAATGTTTCCGTCCCCAGAGACATCACATTCATTCATGCCATCAAAATACTGTCCAAGGGGCATAGCAAAACTTGTAGTAGGCACAAGCATACAAAAGGCAAATGAAGTAGCGAGCGCACCAGAGAACAGCTTCGATTTGTTAATCATTGAATCATCCTTAACATGATAGGTTTGAGGTACAAGGTATCACACATAGCTTCAAGTCCTTATATAACCTGATGGAATGTCTTACACCGATCCAACCAACATGGTCAGATCTATTTTGTACCTGTTTGATATTTATGCTAAGAAGACATTATCTTTTTTGCATCCCACAAATATCATACTTCTTAAAGCGACCACGAAGCGTCTGTTACGGATGTCCTGGTTACGATGCATTTCATACTATTATCTTTCAGATTTTTTACACTGCCCCAACGTCCGAAAAACCTGGCTCCGTCAACAAAGAGTACCAGGGGCATGTCATGATACAGGTCTTATTCAGACAAAGAGATACCGATGGCTTAGAGGGTATTGACGGTTTCATCGTTTCCTTTCAAAAGTATGGTGAGTTTGAGGTACACAAAAAGAGCGTAGAGCAAGGTTTCAGGGGCGCAAGAGAGTCTTTCTTGCGTTGTTTTGCGATCCCATCAATCTTGCTCTTATTTCTGCACTGCGTTTCGAAAAAGAGCTGGCGGTGATGGGTGCAAAACGCTCCATCAAATTCCTCGCTGCACCTCGCTCACGCTCGGCTTGCAAAAAATTTGTTGTCGCTCGCCATGTTGGGTGGTTGTGATGTGCAAAAAATGTGTGTGAGAGTAAGCAGAGCGCTTGGAAACGAGCTTGCGAGGTTCCTTGGCTCTGCTGCTCTCGAGCACAGTGTAAAAAGAGAGAGTAAGCAGAGTGATTGGAAGTGAGCTTGCGAACTTCCTCAACTCTGCTGCTCTCGAGCACAACGTATAAAGCGCTCGCCTTATTGGGAGGTTGTGATGTGCATGACCTGACTTCTGAAAACTGTCAACACCCTCTCAAAACCTAGTACACATCAATGCCATAAATCATGTCACTGATGCCATTAAAGCCATACAGGTTAATCATCAGCATATCGTCTGACTCACCATAGCTCGAGAACTTGAAGCCATAAGGTTTTGACAGATCAAAGTATTCAGATTCCACTGTGTGTTCGCTCAACTGGAATGTGTCCTTATCCATCTCGTAGATGTAAGGCAAGATGCGGCCACCCTCATCAAGAGAAACCTCACCAATTGTTCCTGAAGGATTCGTGACAAAGAGTGATACGCCCTCCTCTCCTTGAGTTGAATCCACAGTGTATACCAACAACGCGTGCTGGAACTGGTCCGTATCGCTTGCGCCTGAAGGGCGGTAATATACGGGGATATCCACTCTCATAAGACCTTCGCGATCAATGTCCTGCTTGAAATACACGGGTGTGGCACGGTCCCCCTGCACAAACTCAAGGAACGTTCCATCCCACTGGGCGCGTACCATGTTGGTCTGCGCATCAAACTCGGCAGGTTTTTCGCCATATATCAGGAGCTTATCATCTGCACTGTACGATCCATATGTGGCTGTTGCTTTGATCAATAGCTCAGGATCAGAAAAGATCTCTCCTTCAAGATGCATGTAATAAGAGTCTGTAATCAGATCGCGGCGTTCATCCAAAGCACTGTCAAACTCGGGTGCTATACCTATTAGCGTGTATTCACTGTACTTATCGACAAGTGACTTCCAGACCGTCAAGGCAGGCAGCTCCAGGTGGATATAGTCGCCATCGTAGGCATAGTTATTCTGGGGGAAGTAGAGCGCGATGCCCGATGCTTCCTGTGCTGCTTCACCATGAATATTGGCCACCACGGCTTTTGACAGGCCCTGTTGTACCTTTGCTGTCAGTGTAGCCAGCGAAGGATCGTGTTTTGGGAGTGTACGTGCAAACTGATCAATATCGACGGTGCCAACCTGACCCCAGGCTCTGGACGGAGCTCCATAACTCTTGAGTTCGGCGCGTGTCAGCGCGAGGGTTTTGACGTGGCTGTCGAGGTCCGTATAAAACAGTGTGAACAGCTCATTAAGCGCCTGGTCAAGATCATCAAGGGCATAGAGATCGACCAGAGACAGGGTGATCCAGGGTTCCTTGTTGTGAGCCTCAAAGCGATTCAGGAGGGCGATTCCTAGCTCTTTTCCTGTCGCCGAAGGATTCTTTGTGATCTCTTCAAGAGCGCTGTAGTCCCAACCCTTTCCTGGCTCAAGTTCTTCGCTTGCGAGCATGTATTCGGCATAGGGTTTCATCGCCTGAACCTGAGACCAATTGCCCAGAAGACATGTATCAAACCCAATGAATCCAAACACTTCAATAGGTGTGCTTGCGAGGATCTCATCAAAAGCCCACTGAAGATCGGAGATATGAAGTGTGCCATCTTCAGAGCTATCCTGGTGAATTGTCGTATCATCGGGACCAAAGCCACCGTTCCAGGAGCCACCATGATCCCAGAAGCTCAGCGCGTAGCGATCTGCGGGATAATGCTCCGTGGTCCACTGTACAAACTCCACCAGTGTTTTGGGGTTACCAAGATCGAGTTCACCAGGTTCATGTACAATTTCAAGGTGGTTGTGTTGGACATGGAGGTATTTGGAGTCTTCCCAGTCTTCAAGGTTCAGCACACCATCTGCGGTGTAGTTGGGCGAGCGGTCCGAGAGCACGACAATGTTCACATCCTCGGTTGAGCCTGCGGTGGCCATTTCCATGAGGTCTTCAAGCGCGTAGGGCTCAAGGTTATTATCACCCATCATGTAGACCATGTAGGTCCAGCTCTGGCCCGTGGTGGTGTGCTGGCGAGTGTCTCTGGTGATTTGCTCCACCTCATCAGCTTTTCCTGATGGTGAGGTGGGTGTTGTACCAGGGTTGTCATTGCTGGTGGATGTATCGTTGATGCAGGCTGACCAGAGAACACATGTGGACAGCAGTAGTGCTACGTATTTCAAATTGAGCATCTGGAAGGAGCCTTTATGTTTTATTTTTTAGAGCGTGATGGAGAAGGAGCTGTTGGAAGAAAAGCGAAGTAGAAGGCGTGGAGTTTAAGGAGCAAAAACCAAGAATAGTAGCCGTGTTACATTCTGTTTTTGCGACACCAAAATACGCG
>Ga0207913_1000254_pt1 | contig 14313 bp, 11 predicted proteins | sample DeeseametaMP2913_FD_184168 | JGI IMG/M metagenome (GOLD analysis project Ga0207913, IMG submission 184168) | Marine microbial communities from the Deep Atlantic Ocean - MP2913 (SPAdes) | ecosystem: Environmental > Aquatic > Marine > Oceanic | place: West of Santa Cruz de la Palma, Atlantic Ocean...
CTGTTGCGAAAGCAACAGGCCGCCCCTCTTCTTTTTTCTTCACCAAGTGGTGTTAGTATTTGCCGTTTTTCCAATAAGATTCAATCGCTTGGTAGGCACGCGTCAGCTCCTGAGAGAGCTCCGTGGAGAGCTGCTGCATGTCATCATCATGTGCAAACTTATCGGGGTGATATTTGCGCATGAGTTTGCGGTAAGAGGCTTTTACGGTGGCCATATCTGCGCCGTATTCGACTTCAAGGTTGGCGTAGTAATCGCGCAGAGTTTTATCTGTGCCAGACTTTGGGGGTTGAACGTGATCGGAGGGTGAGCCGATTGTTTCAAAGCCTTCAGGGAACTTATCTTCGAAAATTTTACCGATGCCGCCGCGGTCTTCAACTTCCTTGATGGCATCGAGGACGGAGTTCAAGTTCGCTCGCGCGGCGCGTTTGAGGCGTTCTTTGAGGTCCATGTTGTATCAATCTCCTTGTAAGTAGAGCATGAGAGGAGTGTCTCAGGCGTACAGGCAGAATGTAGACGCGTTGTGAGTGAACTACAAGAGAGATGAGCTTATTCGTGATCGTGTTGGTCGAGGCTCTTTTCTTCCTGAATGGTGGTGACGCTTGTTTCATCGCCGCGATCGCTCAGGAATACGTTGATATACTGGTCATCACGCTTGAACATGACGACCTTGGTGTCGAGACCTTGGAGATCGGGGACCTGTTCAAAGAGTTTCTTCATGGGGTCTTGATTCTGGGTGATTTCCCAGCCACGTCGGCCAAGTGCTTCAGTGTAGAAGGATTCAAGTTCTTCGGTGGAGCTTTGCGCGCTGTACTGGTTTGTTGTGAAGGGATCGTTGTTTTTGTCGATGCCTTCGATGCGGAAAGTGCGAGAGCAGCCCACACAGGCAGGGACGTTGGTGTCCACGGCAGCGCCAGGTCCATCATAGTCAGGCTTGATTTTACGTGCGTCAAAGTCCTTGTCTGCCCAGGTTGCGGTGGTGCTGGTGGTGCCATCATCTTCGCGAGTGAGGTCCATGAAGCGGAAGCCTTGTGTGTTGTGCATGACATCCACGACACCTTCTTCATTGCGTTCCCAGACTTCATTGACGTTCATGTGCGTGACCTTGGTGCCCTTATCTTTGGGCACGATACCGCTCATGGAGATGTAGTCATCATGGTTCAGGATGGGGATGATCTCACCGTTGAGCACTTTACTTGCGAGCTCTCCACGACGTTGAACATCCTCGGGTTTCATGTTGTCGAAGAAGGCGGATGAGTCTTTGGAGGGATCAGCGAGGTCACTAAGCGCCTGGACGTGTTCTTCTGTGAAGCTGTGAAGGAGCCCCTGTTCGGAGAGGCTTTGTGTGTGCACTTCTTCATTGATGCCACGCTCCACGAACTTTTGCTGAAGGTGATGGAGCTCCACGCGAGGTTGTGTATTGCGTTCGTTTTTGGCGCCAAAGTAGATGACATTGCCATTGTAGTTAAATGGGCGGGCGGGGATGCCTTCATCGTACATGAGCTGTGAGAATGCATGATCAGAGCGAGCGGCACGCGGGAAGATATCCACAATGTCGGCCTGTGCAGAGCTCACACCGTCCTCGGGAGAGGGACCTGTGAGCAAGACAACGCTGGCGATAATGAGGATGCTGGCTCCAGCCAGCCCAAGTTTTCCGAGGTTGATGAGTACAGTTTTCATCGTGATCTCTCAATGGGATTGAGTGGTGATTAGCAGTTCGAGCCGTCACCACCAGTAGCGGCAGCTTCTTTGTAGCAGTCCATCTTGTCGTGGAAGACTTCTGCATCATCGTTGGCCGTGGGGCAGGAGTCTGGATCGTTTTTGCAAGCTTCTGTCTGGTTTGCGATCTCTTCATCAGAAGGCACCGAGGGGTAGTCCCCTGTGATGATTTGAGGTGTCATCTTGAAGGGAAGGATCGCCTTGCGGTAAGCCTTGCTCGCATCGCTGTTGGGGTGTGCGTTCATGTCAAGCTTGGCGATGGCCATGGCAAACGTGCGGTTGGTGGGTTTTGTTGGGAATGGGAGCTTGTACTCGGCAGAGAACTCGCGTGAAATCCCGCTGTACGTTTTGTTGCGTGTGACACGGGTGTCTGCGGTAGAGCCATAACGGATACCGCCTGAAATACCTGGGCGAGCGCCACCAAGAGTCAAAATACCAGAGAGCACACCTTCCACACTACCACCACCAGAGGGCATACCAGGCAAATCGCTGACGGACACTGCGGAGCAGTATTCCTCATTGGGCTCCATGATGCGTTGTGGGTTCCACTCGGGAGTTTTACCTACTTCAAAGAGCGTGTTGGCGATCTTGGTCTTGATGTAAGAGTCGATGTACATACCACCAGGAGTATCTGCGGCAAGGCTACCAATCGCAGCACCAAATCCTTGATCAAAGGAGAAGTTTCCGCCAGCCACATCGCTGATCATGGCGGTGGCGGGGGAGAGCTGGCTGATCGGGCTTGATGTCTGTGATGGGAGTGATGCGGCCCATGCCTTGCGGTTGGACTCGGCGTTGACCTCAAGAGCATCCTGATGCATGTGGTGAATGGTCAAGATGCCAGACATGACCATGATCATGATGGGAAGACCCAGGATAAACTCGGTCAAGCTGGTGGCCTGTTCATCTTTATGAAAGCGTACAAAGAGGTGTTTCATTTGACGACTCCTTCCATGTTATCAGAGTTAAACCCTTTGGATGATGCGGCAAAGAACACCATATCGTGGATCATGGATTCAAGGCTTGTGTTATCCTGGAGCAAGCCAATAAGACCCGAGAGTACGAGGAATGGAACCATGTCCATGCCCATCTCGGAGAGTCCCACAGGATCGCCATCGCCCTGATAGACGACGCTGCTTCCAAGTGTTTCGCCAGGCAGAACCACAGGGCGCAAACGCGCTGTCCATGCAGGGTTCCACATTTCGGGGCGACCCATCGCATTCTCTGCCTGTGATGAGTTGCTTGGGTTCAATGATGGGAGTGATGCGCCAAAGACAAGGTTTAACAAGCTCTGCTGTTTGTAGACAATTTCGGAGCGCGCGATGGCCATCTGGCCATCATTGCCCGTGAGCTGCTTGGTCAGGTCGTTGTAATCCTGGCTCATGTAGTTGTATTTCTGTCGTCCGCCTTCATCGCTGTTTCTACCAGCGCGCGCCTTGTAACCGATGGAGATCATGGATGTGGACTGAAGCCACTCATCACCAGGGTTGGTGCTGGAGCCTGAACTAAACGGGTTGTAGAACTGTGGTGCGCCCTTGATGCGGTAATCAAAGACATCGTTGCTCAACATACCATGCGCAGCAAGACAGGGGAGTGTTGTGACGACGTTCAATGCATAGAAGCCAAGTGTACGCCCCTTGCGGCTGATGCCCCCACTCTTTGCGTAGTGCTCTGCAAAGGTCATCAGGTGATCAAGCGAGAAGACATAGCTGTAGCAGTACACAGGGTAGGCTGTGATGAAGGAACCTTCCTTGTCACGTCGACCCACGGGCAAGCCATCAATGGAGCTTGAGTGTGCAGGGATGTAGGATGAGAGGCTTCCTCCAAAGATGAAGTCAATCCCCTGAATGACCTGCGTGACCTTGTCCAAAACCTCGGCCACATCGCCAGGTGGTGGCCATGTCGCGGCGAAGGTGCCATTGTTACGACTTGCACGCAATACAGCGTCGATCCATGCCCACCATGGCGTGATGGTGATCAGGTAATCTTGATATTTTTCAAGCGCCTGAACCTCTGCCTTGGTGGTTTTGGTCAGGTGCCAGAGGTTGGTCGCTGCAAACTCGATGGCCTCGACGGTCACCTGAATACCACCCACGACTGCGTTGTAACATGCCGAGAAGTTTGTGCCCCAACTGGATGCACAGCTCGCGGCGTAGGATGCCTCGGCTTCAACCAACGCCAGTGCTGCGGCGTTGTATGTCACGGCTGTGCCGTAGAGCACCCTCTTGTTGGTGTTTGCCACGCTGATCATGTTCATTGAGCGTGCCTTGACCACGCTGGCGCTAAACGCAGACGTATCTGCGGCGACCTGGCTGCTCATCTTATCGTTGGCCGCCACCCCCGCGTCATACACCACGAGCGCTGTCATAAAGCAGATCAGGATACCTGCCAGAACCATGATCAACACCGCGCCGCCCTCATCATTGTGAAGTCGCGCTAACCGTGTTGTCAGGTTGTTTTTATGCTGGAGAGTCATTGTTATCTCTTCTGCTGTGAAGGGTTGCCGCCAGACACTTAGTCCAGAGGGGAGCGGGGGTTTGGGTTCATCTGTACAGGCATCTTGTAGCTTCGTGTGATCGTCGAGAAATATCCTGCGCGATCCCCCACCGTATCAGGGTCGCCAAAAATGTGTGCGACCACGGGCATCGTGGCCATATGGCGGTAGGAGATTGTGGTGGTGACCATCTGCACACCTCCCTCACTGCTCACGCTCATGCTGTCCACCGAGGTGCCACAGTATGCTGCTGTCAGCTTGGGGATGCCTCGAAAGAAGGCAGGCAACACATCAAACCCACGCGCCACATTCAGGTTGCGGTCATAACCTTGTGAAATCGCAAGCAGTGAAACCGCCTCGTCGCGGTGACCTGCTGCCTTCAAGCCATTGATGAGCTTCTCCAGTGATTCGGAGCTTGATGCGTCATTGCACGATGCTGCGAAACCTGCAGGTGTAACAGGGGCCACCACGCTCGCGGCTGCCACGCGTACCTTGTCTTGCACAACGTCGTTGTTAACACCATTGCGGCTCACGTTTGCTTCGGGCAACCAGACGGCGGATGTACGGCCTGCCTCAAACGCGGCAAGCGTCGTTAACAACCCTGCAATCATGTTTTGAGAAAGCTGCATCGAACCCAACATCACCAGAATATACACGGGGATCACGATCAATGTCTCGGTCATCACCGCGCCTCGCGCAGCAGCAGGTACCTTGTGCACCTTCACCGCCTTTCGCGTGCGCTCAACCTTCATCATCTGACGGCCTCCCGCCCAGATGACCCCCCAGATCAACGCTGATAATGCGCTCAGGGTGAACAAATCAACCCGCATCTGACCTAGCATGAAACCATCCTGTACTGCGCTCCAGGCAAGGCCAAACGAACGCTCGGGTAGTCCCATCAACAAGATCAGTGCTGCACTTGTCATCACTCCCACAAGGTGCCCCAGACACATCACAAATGTCGCGGTCACTCTGCCCCTTGACGTCCCCTCTCGCCTTGATGCTTTGTTCTGCTGTGCTCCACTCATTTTATCTCTCACTTGTGTCTGGTCTTATCCCTGTCCGTGACTTCCTGTGATATCCTGCAAGAAAAATTCCTACCTTGCCAGGACCTGTGAACACAGAATGGGTGATGATACCATGAAATTCCTTGTGTTATCAAGGTATATGGGGCTTTACGTGTAGTTTGTAGTCGCTTCAAATGCTCACACTTTTAAATATTCTACTGTGACTTCTTGTCGCATTTTTTTAGGGTCTCCAGTCTCGATCCCCCATGTGTATTAACCCCGTCTCAGGACGATCATCCTGTCGCCATGACGCAAAATCTCATCATGCGCTGGACTTAACTCCAGCGCTCCCTGCCTGCGATAGCCTACAAGAATACCTTGCGCCTCCCGAAACAAGGTCTGGGATAGCTCGCTGAATGCCTTGTCCTCCTGCGCCTTCGGGAGTGGTAACTCGATCAGGTGCGACCCCTTGCCTGGTGAAAATAGATCGCCAAATACATCGCTCACCCCAGGGAACTGCACCGCTTGCGATAACATTGTACCTGTATACGCTCCACTCACGATCACTTCATCACATCCTGCGTTCTTCACATGGTAGATGTTCTCCTCATTCATCAACTCCACGATCGTGTGAATCTTGCCATTGATTTGCTCAATCGCCAACACCGTCAGGATGCTCCTCGCATCGGCGTCCTGCTCACGCATACCTTCCTTGAGCTCAGGCAAAATCACCGCCACTCCAGCATGTTTGACGCGTGCCATCTCCAGGCCCCTCGCCGTCGTGGGATCTTCCTCCAGGTAATGCACATGTGAATGCAATAGCCTTGGATAGGTGCTCGTGTTGTACAACACCACCACCCTCGGGTCCTTGTCTGACTTCAACAGATCCTCAACCAGTCGACGGCCTGTCTCGTTCCAACCACAAATCACCACGTGATCTCGTAAACTCGCTATATCCATTCCTTCTGCCTCGCTTTTGCGTGTGCGCTCAATAATAACGCTTGATAGTAAGCCTGTTAATAACGCGTAAAAACTCAATCCAATGAACATGATGATCGCGGCGACAACTTTGCCTCCCACCGTCTGGGGAGAGATGTCTCCATACCCCACCGTGGTCAACGTCACCACACACCACCAGAGCCCATCCCCCAATGTCTCAAATCCAGGGTTGGTGCCCTTCTCAAAGACCATCACGCCAAGCGTGCCAAACAGCAGCGAGAACAACAGGTAAACCACCACGATCATGTTCTCTGCTGACCGCCTCTGCACCTCGCTTGAAATGCTGCTTGCGCGCTGATGCATGATCCTTCCAATACGAAGAATCCTCAACAACCTGAACAGTTTGAGCAGTCTGACCGCTTTCCCGATTCTGAAAATCCTCAAAATAGGGAAGATCGCCAGTAGATCGATCCAGTGCGTCTTGATGAAGTACCACTTCCTCGGTGCCACCCACATCTTGAGCACGTACTCCAACAAAAAGAACAGTGAGAAACTGACATCAAGCCAGAAGAACCAGCCTGTTTCTCCTGCCTTGATGCCTGTAAGCCAACTGCTCGACTTGTCCGTGACCTCCGAGGGCAATGAGAGCTCAAACACCAGGAGTAAGATCGACAGCACGATCACCAGAAAGATGAACAACTCTGTTCTCGGGGCGTAGAGGAACTCCATTAACCTCTTCTTTCCCTTTGAAAAACGACCAAGCTCCTCGTGTGATACGCCAAGCTCTTCGCTCAGATCTTTCTGGCGTAAACTTTCAATCTCTTCATCGCTAAACTCACCCTCCCGACCAAGGTTCTGCCGCTCGGACGTCTCTTCCTTGCTCTCCATGGTTGACTCCTCTACATCGATCACATCAAGGTTTAATATCTCTTACCTTGATTGAAGATCGGTGCAAAAAAATCAAGCTACATTCACATGTTCCCCCTGATCTTTTTGATGTGCCTCACATGCTAACTCATGCTGCCAGGCGCCGACGATGAATTTTCATGAGGGGCTTTTTGGTCTGTTGATTGGCCAGAATGAGAAGCCTGTCTCCTCGCTGTAGGGTGGTATTTTCCTCGGGTGAAATGTGCCAGTTATGATGCCTTTTGTAGCCCAGTAATATACCCTGACCTGTGTGGAGTAGGTGTGCTGATATGGTCATAAATGACTGATCTTCAAGGCTTAAGTCCTGGGTTGTGATGGCGCGATCTTTCATTTGCGTCGCCTTGTCCCTCCCAAAGAGTTGCCCAAAGAGGTCACTCCCACCAGGTTGCAAAACCGAATGTGAGAGCAGGGAGCTTGTGTAAGCCCCTCTGACAATCACCTCATCACACCCCGCGTTCTTGACGTGGTAGATGTTCTCCTCATTGATCAGCTCCACAATCGTGTGAATCTTGCTGTTGAGCTGCTCAATCGCCAACACCGTCAGGATGCTTCTTGCATCCATACTCTGTGGATCATCACCCTCTCCAGCGAGCACCACCACGACCTTGCTCTGCTCCACGTTGGCAAGCTTCAGTGAGTGTGCCAACGTGGGTTCCTCATCCAGGTAGTACACGCGAGAGTCAAACACCTGCGATGGACCAGCTTGATCGCCCTTGAGGACTATAATCGCCTTCAAGTCTGCCGAGGTGATCAGATCCTCGACCATCCTCTTGCCCACCTCGTTCCAGCCACAAATCACAATATGTCCACTGATCGCTTCGATATCTATCATGCCATGATTGGCTCGCCTTGTGCGCTCCATGATGACGCTGGAGAGCAAGCCTGTCAGCAAGGCATAGAAGCTCAGTCCTGTGAACATGGTGACAGTAGCCACCACCTTGCCCCCGACGGTCATGGGCGTCATATCGCCATAGCCTACGGTGGTGAGTGTGACCACACACCACCAGAGGCCATCTCCAAGTGTCTGGAAGCTTGGGTTAATTCCTTTTTCGAAGACGAGGATTCCCATTGAGCCAAACATTAATGCAAAGACGAGATACACCACCACGGCGAGGTTTTCGAGGTAGTGTCGCTGCATATCGTTGGAGAGGACCCCTGCTTTCTGTCGTACCAGACGTGCGACACGAAGCAGACGAAGCAGGCGCACCAGGCGTAGAAGCCTGACTGCGCTGCCAATACGAAATACTCTCAGAATAGGGAGGATCGCCAGCAGGTCGATCCAGTGTGTCTTGATGAAGTACCACTTCCTTGGTGCGATCCATAATTTGAGTCCGTATTCAATGACAAAGAAGATCGAAAATGAAAGGTCAATCCAGTAAAAGGTCTGTTGTGTCAGTGGGGTTGCGGTCACTTCCATGGGAAGCGAAAGCTCCACCACGAGCAGCGCGACCGAGGCGAGTATCATCACTATGATGACAACCTCAGCGAGCGTGGAGTAGAGGATGGCGTAGAGCTTCTGTTTGACGCGTGAGATCTTGCCAAGCTCGGCCTGGCTGATTCCCAGCTCCTGTTCAAGCTCCTCTTCCCAGAACTCTGCATCAAACTCATCGTCAACCAGTGTTAACATGGGTTGTGTAGACACATCGGTAGGTGTGCGCGTGTCCTGTTCCCTGGGTAGGTGTGTGGTTTTCTTGGGTAGACCCATAATCCGTTGGCCTGTATATGCTGGTTGCTGACGCTGTGAATCACGTACCCCTACATTACTGGCCATCGGATCAAGACGATAAATATATTAGCACTTGTATTGTTTTGATACCTATCCTCTGTGGATCGTGCTCACCTGTTGAAAACGTAAGGAGTGAAAATGAAGTGTGTTGTGTTTGGTGCGACGGGTTACACGGGCAAAGCCCTTGTGGAGATTGCCTGCAAACAAAAAATTGAGGTCGTGGCGCATATCCGACCTGGCTCCTCAAGCCTTGATGATATGCAGGCACATTTTCAACAGCTTGGTGCCAGTGTGGAGGTTGTGCCATGGGAGCTTGAGCCTCTTGTTGAGCTGCTCTCACGACATCAGCCTGACGCGGTCTTCTGTCTGGTGGGCACAACAAAGAGCAGGATGAAGGCGCTTGAAAAACAGGGCAAGGACGCAGAAAACGCAAGTTATATGGCGGTGGACTATGGCTTGACGAAGCTCCTTGTGGATGCCTCTGTGGAGGCTGTGCAACGCGCTGATACCATGTCTGCGCCCACGTTCGTGTACCTCTCGTCGATGGGAATTTCGACGGACAAGGCGCCTGTGGGAAATGCTTATATGACAGCGCGTTACAAGGCCGAGCAAGCGGTGCTTCACAGCGAACTCCCTTACATTATCGCGCGCCCCGCATTCATCTCGGGCTCGGATCGTGAGGAGTCTCGCCCGATGGAGCGTGTTGGTGCTGTGCTCAGTGATGCTGTCCTTCATGGGCTTGGCGCGCTGGGTGCGAAAAAGCTTGAGAAGACATACAGATCCACGACATCAACGGAGCTTGCCACACGGTTGTTGGAGCTTGCTTGTGAAGAGCAAGGTTCAAGGATTGTGGAGGCTGCTGATCTCAAGATGGATTGATCTTACCCCTTTCTCTTGCAAGTTCTGCTATGTTATGACTCTGTCACAGAGCATTGCTCCAGATGCTTGCTCGATGTGGTGTTGCAATTTGTTGATATTGCTTTGTTTTTGTCATTGCGTTCTGCTGCTGAGGAGAGAATGGCTCGCTTGCCTGCACTGAGGTTAAGACATGTCTGGTTTGTGTTGCCCCTGGCGCTGACGGCGCTGGCGTTTGGTCTTTTGCCTCTGCGCTCATGGGACTACTGGTGGCACATTACGGCGGGGCGCTGGAGTAGCTGGTCTGGTGAAATCCTCACACAAAACATGTTCCTGTACACCTTGCCTACAGAGCACGCCTCGCTGTCACAGCCCTGGCTCTCACAGTCGATCCTGTATCATCTCTTTGAGTGGTGCGGGCTGACGGGCTCGCTGCTCTTTCGTAATATTCTGGTGTGCGCGATCGTGTTGAACGTGATGTTGGTGATGCGCAAGGAGAAGGTTTCTCCCGTGCAAACCTCACTGACATTGCTCGCCGCGCTTCCCCTGATGGTTGCGACGATGACGTTGCGCACGCACCTCTTTGTGTGGCCATTGTTTGTGTTTTTGCTGGTGTTGATGCGCTGGCTTCGACGCTCTCAGGCAGATCAGTGGTGGTTGCTTCTCACGCTGCCTGTCACGCTTCTCTGGGCGCAACTCCATGGCTCATTTCTTATGCCCTGTGTGCTGCTCTTTATGTGGGGAGTGGCTCGTCTGACCGATGTCAAGAAGCGCTGGAAGACCTCTCCAAAGCCATCATCTTTGATCAGTCTTGGTGTGCTTGCTGTGGTGTGCGCAATGCTCGCTGCTGCGCTTCATCCTGCTGGTTTTGTTGGTGTTTATGCGTATTTGTATGATGTGTCTTCCGATCCTGTTGTCAGGCAAACCGTCACGGAGTGGATGCCCACGGTGCCTTCACGACAACCTCTTGTGGCGCCACTGTTGTACCTCTGGTTGATTGTGGGTGCGTGGTTCTTTATTCAGCGAAGAAGAGTCGTCGATCGCTTTGATCTTGTTGTGTTTTTTGGTTTTGGTGCGCTCGCCGTTTTTCAGACGCGTGGTGTGTTATGGTTTGCTTTGGCGGCTCCGTTGACCCTGACCCCGTACTTGCCTGGCGCGATTGAAGATATCGTGGATGAGAGTGAAGTTCCTGCGGCCTTGCAAGTGATTCACGCGATGTTGATTGTGATGCTTGGGTTGATGGCTGTGCTTCCTCAACCTGGTTTGAAGACACATGCGGTGCTCGCATCGCTGACTTCGGCCACGCCCGTGCGTCGATCGCAACCCTGGCGAGGACTGGTCACGGAGGATACGCCGCTTGAGGCGATGGCGTGGTTGGTGGAGCATCCCGAGCATCGTCGCCTCTTTCATGATCAACGCTGGGCAGGGTTGATTTTGTGGAGTTTGATGGAGCGCGACAAGCCCACGCAGATGGTTTTTGTGGACCAACGTATTGAGCTGCCCAAGGAACAGATCTGGGGGCTGCATGACAGCATCAGTATGGCCAGAAGTGCGTGGCGTCTTCAGCTTGAGGCGCATGATGTGACTGCGATCCTCGTGGACCCCACCACACAGGCACCTCTGTTCAAGACGCTTGAGCAGGACACAACCTGGACACGCGTGACCCATGATGACCATCACTCCCTGTTTGTGCTCTTGCCCAAGGAGGAGGATGAGGATGATGGCGATGATCGTGTGGTGGAGGCAGAGTGAGTTTGCCCAGGCGCAATCAGGCTCCAGAGCCGCTGGAACCGCTGCATCGCGTGGATTATATTCCGCTGGTAGCGTGGGCGCTGGGGTTTGTGGTGTTTTCTGTATTTCGTGCGCAACACCTTATTGTTCCACAAGATATGAGCGCCTATCTGGCGGGGGCGGATGTGGCCTCAAGGGGGCTTGATCCTTACGCTGACATTGGGGAGTCTGCATTATATCAGGGGTTTCCGTATCTTTATTACCCTGCCTATACATTGCTCCTGAAGATCCTTGGACTGATGCCTGTGTGGTGTGTCCTGTTGTTTGATGGGGTTTTGCGTGGTGTGCTGGGTGTGTACATCGTCAGGGTGTTTGCACGAGCCACGCGCGCGCCCTTGCCATGGAACGCGCTGGTGCTGGGGTTGCTCTGTCTGAATTCCTTTGTGACAGACCTCTTTGTGGGCAATCTTGCACTGTTTATGTGTGCCATCTTTGCGAAGGTTCTGGCAGATGTGCTCTGGGGAGAACCTCTGTCAGGGCGTTTGAAAAGTGATTCAATTCTGATGGGTTATGGTGGTGCGTTTGGTTACGTGCTCATGGGAGCGTTGCTTGTATTGAAGCCATTTTGGGTTGTGCCTGCTGTGTTTGTGCTGATGTGGCGCAGGCGTTGGCTTGAGCTGTTGAACCTTGTGGTGGGGGTGGTGTGTGTGTTGCTTGTGGGAGTGCTTGTGTATGGCGAGCAACTTCATCTATGGCAGCAGAAAATCGAAGCGATCAGAGGGTTTTGGGATGCGTTTGATCTTGGCTCTGTGAGTCCGACCCTATGGGTGATTGCAGCTCTTGCGTGGGGGTTGATGGCTGTAAAGCTCATATGGAAGAGGCATCCTGAAGCGTGGTTGTGGGCGTGCGCAGGAGTTATCGTGTGGCCACGGATAGGGATGTATTCTTATCTGATTGTGATTCCATTGCTTTTTTGGTTGATGAGACGCCATGGAAAAGGTGTTGGTTTGGTGGCGATACTCCCGTTTTCGTTGCTTCCAGGAATGATCTGGCCAGATGCGATCGTGTTCAGGATGGGCCTTACATTTTGTGCTGTGTTGGGGCTGGCTTCGGTGTGGCTTCTGGATGATGCTGAAGTGCTCTCTGAATAAGAGTGGTGTGCTAAATCACAAGAAAACGGGGCATGTTACGATATATTTTGTAGGGGTTCGGCGTGTTGATGCGTGCAAAAGTTTTCCACAGGCTGTGGAAAACCGACATAACGCTGATATTACGATCGTTTGTACCTTTGTCTTTTGACTGCAATGTGGTTACCTTAAGAGATAAGGAACACAGGTTAACCCCTTACAAGGACGTGGGATTGTTTGTGTTTGGATGATTTTATTGGAGCGCTCACGGAAGAACACCTCCTGACTTGATGAAGGTTGTCATCGCAGATTGGTTCGCATGTGTTGTGCGGCCGTATTTAGTCGAAGGATGTCTTATGAGTAGCACACAGACCTCACTGACTCGAAAAATGGTCCTCTTGCAGGAGGATGTTCAGAAGCAGCTTGCGCAAGGTATCAAGCCAAGCTTCGGGATGTTGCGTGGTTTGCTTGGGGCGAGGCGAATTTTGATCTTGCCTCAGCTCAAGAAGCAACACGAGGTGCTCTTGCCAGGGACAGAGCCCGAGCAGGCCCGTGCGACGGTGTTGATTGAGATTGCGCTTGTGGATGCCGAGTACGGCGAGCAGCTCTCGTCGCGCTGGATTGGCCAGGCGGTGGATGAGCCGATGATTGCAACAGACAGGGCTGTGACAAAGGCGATGGAAGACTTTTTGATGAAGACTTTCCTGATCTTGCCCGAGTCTGATTTTGAGCAGGATGTGAGTGATGTTGTGGTTGAGCGTGAGCAGTCTGCAATTCGCAGGCAGCCCCAGGGGGCTGCGCTCCGAGCTCCTCGTGCGCAGCCGATAAAGACTGCGGTTGCTGTATCATCAGACAGCTCCAACACTGCACATACGATGACAACCTCTGATGATGTGGTGAGGCCGTTGTCCGAACATCCTCCCACGCGAGAGTCGCTTGAGCGCGGTGAGGCATCGCAGCTTGATTTGCTGGCGATGACGGAGGCAGTCAAGGTTGAAGCTGCCAATGAGGATGCACCATCGGAGCCATTGCCTCCATTGACCAAGGAGTGGAAGACCGCCAACGCGCTCTGGAGAGCACTCGTCAACGAGGTTGCGGGCGCCGAGGTCATGGATGCGTTTGAGGATGCCATTGAGCGTCAGCATGATGTGGATAGTTGGAGGCGTTTGACTCCTCAGCAGATTCGTTCTCAGTGTCAGCAGCTCAAGAAGAGGAGCGCGTTGGCTTCGGATGTGCGTATGATGAGTGATCGTGAGGAGTTTGTGTTATCAAAGTTGCCTTTTATTCCTGAAGGCAGCTCATTGAACCGTCTTGAGGAAGAGCTTGAGCGTCTGAGTTTGCAGGTTGTGGATCGTCAGACATCGGAAGCTTTCTTTGCGCTGTACCTTGAAAAGATGAATGCCGATGCACTCTCGGAAGTGCCTGGAAAAGCAGCGATTGCGCTCGCAAGGAAGATGCGCCGCCTGAAGAATATTGAACGCGAGGAGTTCATTCTTGCGGCGCTGGCGGACGCACATCCATCCACGGAGGGAGACTCCACGAGCGCTGCATAATATATGCGCTGTCGAGGGCTTTGATGGCAGGTTAGTGATTGGTTTTCCACACAAATACACATCCCTGTGTGTTGACAGAAATAGGCAAGCTTTGAGCAGAACCTGCCATTGGCGCGGCTCCGTTGCGTTCTAAATTTGTGTATGTAGTTGGTAGCACGTGGCGACAGTGAATTCGCCAAGGCTATGGAATATTTATACAAATTATGAATACAAGGAGAAGATGATGAGCTTGAAAGAAACA
>Ga0207913_1000261_pt1 | contig 14156 bp, 3 predicted proteins | sample DeeseametaMP2913_FD_184168 | JGI IMG/M metagenome (GOLD analysis project Ga0207913, IMG submission 184168) | Marine microbial communities from the Deep Atlantic Ocean - MP2913 (SPAdes) | ecosystem: Environmental > Aquatic > Marine > Oceanic | place: West of Santa Cruz de la Palma, Atlantic Ocean...
TTGCTGATGTTGGGCTTGCGATTGTACCTGGGCCTTCCCATGAGAAAGTTAACTCATCGTTATCTAAATCATGTGATGCTGATGCATCTAGGGTAATCATGCTGCCTTCAGTAACTTGCTGAGCACTTGCTTCAACAACCACTACCGGTGCGTCATTGATTGCTTCAACCGTTAACATAAAGGTCGTGCTTGCAGCATCTGATGGATACTCAATATCAGACACCACAACCGTTACTTCAGTCTCACCAGAGAAGTTTTCATTTGGTGTAATCGTGACTGTATCGCCATCAACTTCATAGGTTACGTCATCAGAAATTACCGAGATTTCATTCTTCGAGTTCTTCTCATCAATGTGATGAACCTCGAAGCTAATTGGTGTTTCTTCAGTTGTTACCATGTCATCAAGGGCTACAACAGTGATGTTGCCAGGAATGGCCAGAGTTGCTGTTGAAGTCATGTCGTTAAGACCTGAGATTGCCGCTTTAGCTTCAATTTCAAGTGTTTGACCTGCAGCTGATGGCATTACTTCTGCCCATGCAGTTACTTCAAATTGTGATGACTCTGGACCTACATAGTCCATACACACCACGTAGCCATCGCTGATCACTTCATCTAGGTTGTTATAAGCGATTTGAATACCACGGTAGTTTTCAAGTGGACCATACTCATACTGGGCACCTCGGAAACCTTGTAAACCGATACTACCTGCAGGACGTGTCGACCCATAGTCTAGGTTATCGTATGCATAGTAAATTTCATGCTCACCTTTACCAAAGCGTGTATTTGCATTAAATAACACTTGGAAATCAAATGAGTTATCACGTTTAGTGTAAGTGTATTTGCCCGTTGTACGGTCATATACCGGATCGTCGTAGTCTGATGCGTTATCCCATTCAATAATACCCCAACCAGTTGTCGTACTTGCTAGTGAAATACCTTCGTTAGACGATAAGCCAACTGACATTACAGAGCGTAATAAGCCATTATCAGTGAACTCCCAACCACGCCATAATGGACCCATGTTCTCATAAGGGAATGAGTTATAAGGGAACGGGTTATGTACTGGGTAGAAGTAACGGCTACCACTGGTATTCACTGTACCCATACCACGAATTTGGATTATCGAGTTTTGGATATTAGTGTTTTCAGCATTGTTATACAGGCTAAATGTGTCATAAGCACCGTTGTATAAGCTTGCGATTGGTAATGAATAACCAGTGCGAGAGTTGTAAAGGTTGTTTTCATCGAAACCAGATAGAATTGGCGTGATACCAAACTCTGATAAATCGACATAACCACCTGGGTTAGAGTTACCAAAATCAGGCGTACGGCACATTTCATCAGTGATGTTATCTGTCACGATATAATCAGGTTCAACATCACGAGTATCCGCTTGTGTGCCTGTTACAATCACTTTACCGTCAGCAATTTCAACGTTGATTTCTGATGCTGTTGAAACCATGACATTTTCTGCTTTAATATCCAAACCTGCAGGGATATCAAGCTCTAGTGAGAACTCACGGTCTACACCTGAGTTATTCGCTAACACTTCAAATGTGTATGGCACCATATCACCCACTTTTGCACCTGTGTATGGCGCATCAAGGTGTGCAACATCATTGCCACGGTTAAGCTTAAATGGAATAGAACCTAGGTTGCCATGGTTCACAGCCGATGTACCTACATCTAATAATGAGTAGTACACGCTATCGGCATCAAGGTCCATGTCCCAGTCGACTGTCATTTCAACAGTATTTTGACCATCACTTCCTGGCAGACTTGCAGTCATACCTGATGCAACTTGGTCTGACACAACCGCTGTAGCAAGCTCAAAGGTTTCTTCAACTGCATCAACAGACGATTGATTCGTATTATAAGCTACAACCCAATACTCACCTTCTTCAGGGTTGTTTATATTACAGAAGTTTTTATAAATCTTATGGTTAGATACACATAAAATTTCATCTTGTGGCTGAACAATACCATCACCGTTGTAGTCTTTACCTACGTATAAAATAGGGTTACCTACGTTCAAGGTGCCTTCAAGTTCTGACTCAACACCGACTGTTTCAGCAATAAAACGTTTAGAATTAGCTGGCACAGTAACAAACTTAGTAAATGTTGCTTCATCTAAAATATCTGCCGCATCTACATCATCAGTGCGATTCATAGCCCAAGGGAAAGTACGGTCATCGTCTTTTGGTAAAGTTACCGTAGTGATATCTGCTTTAACTGGCTCATATGCACGAGCTACAGGTGCTTCAACGCTAGGTAATACAATACCTTTAGCAACATAAGTCCCTTCATTTGAATGAGCTGTCGTCTCTAATGATGATGGTAAGTTACCACGATCATATTTAAACGCCACAGGCCAATGTGCATCAGGGATATCTGCTTCTTCAGCTTGGAAAACAAGGTTTGTATGCAACTCAACTTCAGAGTTACTGAACCAATCTTGAGTATCCATGATTGATGCTTTAACAATGATTGTTTGTGTTTCACCTTTTTTCAGTGTGAAAGTTTTCGGGAAGATATCGATGTTCACACCATTTTGTGCTGTTTGTGTGTTTACATCAAATGCCCAGTTTTCAACATCTTCGTGGCTTACAGTCCAAGTACCATCTTCTGTTGCTTTAATTGTACGAACCCACTGACATTCAGGTGCACATGAGAAATTAACAAGGTTTGGTAAGTTAAGTTTATGTGGCGTACCACCATTGTATGGATCAGCAGCTAAGAAGTTATCAGCTGTTTCATCCATTACAAAACCCGCTTTTGCAGCAAGAGCAACATTGATACGACCTGCGCCAGAGCGATAGATTTTAGCATCTGCTACAACATCACTTTCGCTGTTTAAACGGTGATATTTAACTACGTTTTCAGCAGTCATTGATAATGCAGATTGAATTTCAGCTGCAGTCCACTCCGGGTGAATTTGACGTAATAACGCCATTGAACCTGCAACATGTGGTGATGCCATCGATGTGCCGCTAATTGCAGCATAATCTTGACCATGCGGAGTTACAAACGGATGCTCATCAGAGTATGCCGCGTAAATATCAACACCTGGAGCTGCAAGCGTTGGAGCAAGTACTTCAATGTTATCGTAAGATGGACCACGTGATGAGAATTTTGCTAACCAATCAGCATCTTCAGCATCAACGCGACGCTCAATCACAGTTGGCTTAATAGTGATCATATGACCAAGTTCTGAATAACTATCTACCCAATCTTCTAGGCCATCTTCTGGATAAACACCATTCCATTGGTCATAAGTAAAGTGAACACCAGGTAATGAGTAACCTTCTGCTACAGTACCTTGGTCTCTGTTGCGGTTGAACATGATGAAACCATCTGCACCACCAGCTTTTACATGATCAACTTTTGCAGTACGCGCATTGGCTGCTGAATCATTTGGATCGTGACGTTGACAGATAACAATGACATCAGTGCTACCATCAGCCGCACCCGCGATTTCAGTACCATCTTTGTAGAAGTTGAAGGTATTTTCTGGGTAATCTGCTGTACAGTAACCGTTGTAATCTTTAAAGCCATTGACGTCTTCGTAATCTTTAGCCCAAACAACAACACCGGTAATTTCTTCGCTGTTAATTGAACCACCAACAAGGCCTGTTTCTGACCAGCTAGGTACTTCTGAACCCAGAGTTTCGTCAGCAAAGCCAGCAAATTCAACGGCAGTTTCAACAGCCACAGTGCGACCATGTGTTGTTGCTGCAACTTGTGCAAGCCAAGGCGATGAATTATCTAAATAACCAAAACACTCAGCCGCGCCACATGCTTGACCACTGTTACCTGCTGCCGCGGCAACGTTAATGCCCGCTTCACGCGCTGCTAAGAATGCAAGTTGTACTGGATCGGCCCACACATTAGAATCAGCACCACCAATTGAGAAGTTGATTACATCAACACCATCAGAAATTGCATCTTCAATACCCGCTACAAGTGCTTCGCCAGGACAGCCTGCGTATTCGTCACTTGATGGATAACATACTTGATAAGCAATGATATTTGCGTGCGGTGCAACACCTGAGATTTCAGGGAATAAGCCTTCTTTTAAGATATTACCATCGGTGTTTTCACCAAAACTTGGAAGCATAAATGGTACATCTTTAACCACGTTACCAGCTGCTGTTGAAGCTACGTGTGAGCCGTGACCTTGGTAATCTTCACCAATTGCAGGCCAGCCTGGGATCATGGCATCAAATGCATCAGTGATCACATCATAAGAACGCACACCGATTAATTTATTATTACATTGGATTTCTTCAGGCTCTTCAACACAGTCACCTACATAAACACCTGGACCAAACGGGTTTTCATGCTCATAACCATCGCCGCCTACAGCTGCAAATGAAGGGTGATCTGAGTTAATACCGGTATCGATAATACCAACGATTTGGCCTTCACCTTTACCTTTGATGCCACTTGGAACGCTTGAGCCATCCCAAATTTGATCCGCACCGATATGCTTAGGACCTTCATCAGAAAGAAGATCATAGTTTTTCGAACGCATTACAGAAACAACTGCACCAAGCTCTGCAACGCGCATCGCTTCTTGCTCAGTCATTTTTACAGAGAAACCATTTAATGCTTTAGTGAATTGACGACGCATCTCAGTACGACCAGTCACCGCTGTCACGTTTTGCATTACAGTACGTTGTTTTGAAAGTAGTTTGTTTTGATAATCAGTTACGGCAGAGACCGCTGCTTGACCTTTTTCAAATACTTTTGAAACGCCTTGTGCTTGAAGTGTTTGTGATAATGGCGAGGTTAAATCGCGGGCTTCAAGTGCCACTGAGTTATCACGTAAACGAATAATATAAATATGTTCACCATCAATGCCTTCTTCAGCAAATTTATTTGCTTTACTATTTAACTGAACATTTAGACCATCGTTTTGTAGCATGTTGCTAGAGTCACCTTGGTTAAACTCTTTGCTAAACGCTTTTACTTCTTCAAATGTGATATTCGGTGCTTTTAATTGGTGTTTAACTTGGTTGTTATCTACACCCACTGCATGAGCAGCACTGGCACTATAGAGAGCTGCGGCAACAGCAATCGAGAGTGTTTTCACTTGCATAAAGTATCCCCTGGATAGTTAATTAGAATAATTATTCAAGCTCTGTGAACATCCATTTCACCGCTTGCGACTACAATATAACCACAGGGACAATTAAAAACGGGCGTACATTTGTGTAGCGTTTTGTACACACCATTAACATTAAAATTACTTTTGAGCTATAAAAAGATACAAACACACCTATGTAAGGTAATAATAATAAAAGAAAAAAGGGCCATAAGGCCCTTTTGTTAAATTGCTAATTATTGCAAAGTTTAATCGCGTTTTAGTTTACGACGTCTTACTCCAGCAAAACCGGCAAGTAGTACTGTTAACCATGCAAGTGAACCACTCGAACCTTTTTTAGATTCATCTTCTGGTTCAGGCTCTGGCGTTACTTCAGTTGGTTCTTCTACGCCATCTGAGTTTACAGTTAAGACAAACGATGTTTGCGCTTTATCTGATGGGTTTTCGATATCAGAAACCACCACAGTTACTTCAATATCACCATAGAAGTACTGATCTGGTGTAATCGTCACAGTATCACCTTCGACAACATAGCTTGCGTTTTCAGCGATAATTGAGATTTCGTTTTTAGAGTTTGTTTCGTCGATATGATGTACTTCAAAGCTAATTGGTGTCTGCTCTTCTGTTACCATGTCGTCAAGCTCAACAACCGTGATGTTACCTGCAACTTCCACTGTATTTGTCACTACTTTGTCAGCTGTTCCTGACATTTGCGTACGCGCTTCAAACTCCATAGTTTGCCCTGCACCACTTGGTAAAACTTCCATCCAAGCAGTTACTTCAAATTGTGAAGATTCAGGACCTACATAGTCCATACATACAACAAGGTCGTCTTGAATTACTTCATCTAAGTTGTTGTAGGCAATATCAACACCTAAGAAGCCTTCTAATGGACCGTATTCGTTAATAAAGCCTTTGTAACCAGCAACACCGATACTACCGCGCGCATCTGTTGAGCCAAAGTCGATATTATCGTAAGCAAAATAGATTTCATGCTCGCCTTTACCGAAGCGTGTTTGTGCATTAAAAATAGTTTGGAAGTCAAAGCTATTGTCACGACGCACACCTTCGTACAGACCTGTTTCACGGTTGCGGTTAAACTCACCGTAGTCAGCTGCATTATCAAACTCAATAATTGCCCAACCACTTGAGGTACCCGCAACTGTAATACCTTCTGATGAACTTAAGCCCATTGAAAGAATATCTCGGTTATAACCGCCAGTTCCAGTCCCCCAACCACGCCATAATGGTGCAATATTCTCATATGGGAACGAGAAGTATGGGAACGGGCTATGCGCAGGCGTTAAATACGGTGAACCTAGGTTATCGATAGTACCGATACCTTTAACCTGAATAAAATTGTTATACCAGTTTACGTGATCATAGTTATTGTAAAGACTTAAACGGTCCCATTGACTACCCCAAACTTGGGTTACAGGAATAATCCAACCACGACGGTAATTTGGTAATCCATTGTCAGCAAAACCTGATAACACAGGTGGCATACCAAACTCACTTAAGTCAACATAACCACCAGCGTTTGAGTTGCCAAAATCAGGGGTGCGACACATTTCGTCAGTGATGCTATTTGTCACGATATAATCTGGTGCGATATCACTAGTATCAAGCTGTGTACCAGTTAGAGTTAATTTGCCATCAGCAACTTCAACATTAATATCTGATGAGCTCGAGATAAGTACGTTATCTTCGTGAAGCGCTAAACCATCTGGAATATCAAGCTCGAAGCTATATTCACTATCGATACCGGTATTATTCGCCAGTACTTCAAATGTAACAGGAACATAGTCGCCCGCTTTCACTGTTGTCTTAGGCGAGTCAACATGGATGTGATCTTTACCGCGAATAAGTTTAAGTGGAATAGAACCTAAATCGCCCATATTTGTAGCAGAACTGCCTACATCAACGAGCGAGTAGTAAACGCCATCAACGTCCATTTCCATGTCCCAGTTAATAGTCATATCAACTGTGTTAACACCATTGCTTTGCGGTAAAGTAGCACTCAGCTGCTCTGATACTTGCCCAGTTACAACTGCCGTTGTGAAACTAAATGTCTCAACAATATCGCCTTCTGGGTAATCATTATTATATGAGTTATAAATAACAGCCCAATATTCACCCTCTTCAGGGTTATTGATATTACAGAAGTTGTTATAAAGCTTATGGTTAGATACACATAAGATTTCGTCTTGAACTTGAATCTGACCATCACCGTTGTAGTCTTTACCTACATAAATAACGGCATTACCTGCATCGTTTGTGCCTGCTAACTCTGACTCTGAGTCCATAATTTCAACCGTTAAACGCTTAGCATTCGCAGGTACACTGATAAACTTAGAGAATGTTGCTTCATCAAGTACATCAGCTGCATCAACTGAACCTTCAATACGATTGATATACCAAGGATAAGTTTTGTCGTTATCTTTAGGTAGAGAAATCGTCTCTAATTCAGCTTTCACAGGCTGATATACACGCGCAACAGGTGCATCAACATTTGGAAGTTGAATATTTGGTGCTGTGAAAGATCCCTGGTTTGTATTCACAACTTTATTTAAGCGCGATGGTAAATCACCACGGTCATATTTAAATGCCATTGGCCAATGAGCATCAGAAATACCTTCTTCAACCGCTTTAAAGTGTAAGTTTGAATGTAGCTCAACTTCAGAGTTACTAAACCAATCTTGAGTATCCATGATTGATGCTTTCACAACGATTGTTTGCGTTTCGCCTTTTTTCAGTGAGAAAGTTTTTGGATAAACATCAATGTTTACACCGTTCTGAACTGCTTGATTATTGGTATCAAATGACCAGTTCACCACATCGCCATGCTCAACTGTCCACGTACCGTCTTCAGTTGCTGTGATAGTACGAACCCACTGACACTCAGGCGCACAGCTAAAATCAACTAGGTTAGGTAAGTTCAATTGATGTGGAGTACCACCATTGAATGGATCTGCTGCTAAGAAGTTCTCTGCTGTTTCGTCCATTACAAAGCCGACTTTAGCAGCTTTAGCAACATTAATACGACCCGCACCAGCACGGTAGATTTCAGCAGTATCAACGACGTCAGTTTTATCATTTAAACGATGATATTTAACGACGTTTTCTGCTGTCATGGTTAATGCTGACTGCACCTCAGTAGCTGACCAATCAGGGTGAATTTGGCGAAGCAATGCCATGGCACCAGCAACATGCGGTGAAGCCATAGAAGTACCGCTAATTGCGTTATAATCTTGGCCATGTGACGTTGTGAACGGGTGCTCATCTGAGTAAGCAGCTAAAATATCTACACCAGGAGCAGCAAGTGTCGGCGCAAGAATTTCAACATTAGAGTAAGACGGTCCACGTGATGAGAATGTTGCTAACCAGTCAGCATCGTCTTCATTTACTTGACGCTCAATTAGAGTTTCTTTGATGGTGATCATATGACCTTTTTCTGAGTAGCTATCAACCCAGTCTTCTAAACCATCTTCTGGGTAAACACCATTCCATTGATCATACGTAAAGTGCACACCCGGTAATGAGTAACCTTCTGTCACAGTAGCCTGATCTCTATCGCGGTTAAACATGATGTAACCATCTGCACCGCCTGCTTTTACGTTATCTACTTTTGCAGTACGTGCATTTGCATTAGGATCGCTTGGTTCATGGCGTTGACAGATTACAATAACATTGGTGCTACCATCTGCTGCACCTGCGATTTCAGTGCCGTCTTTGTAAAAGTTAAAGGTATTTTCTGGGTACTCTGCAGTACAATAGCCATTGTTATCTTTGTAGCCATTTACATCTTCATAGTCTTTAGCCCAAACAACCACACCGGTAATTTCTTCGCTATTGACCGCACCACCAATTAAACCAGTTTCTGACCAGCTAGGTACTTCTGAACCAAGTGTTTCATCAGCAAAACCTGCGAACTCTACAGCCGTTTCAACCACAACAGAACGACCATGTGTTGTTGCAGCTACCTGAGCAAGCCACGGCGATGAGTTATCAAGGTAGCCAAAACACTCAGCTGAGCCACATGCTTGACCGCTGTTACCTGCAGCCGCTGCAACGTTGATACCCGCTTCACGCGCAGCTAAGAAAGCAAGTTGTACAGCATCAGCCCATACATTTGAATCTGAACCACCGATAGAGAAGTTGATTACATCAACACCATCAGAAATTGCATCTTCGATACCTGCAACCAATGCTTCACCCGGACAACCCGCATATTCAGCACTGTCTGGATAACACACTTGATAAGAGATGATGTTAGCGTGCGGTGCAACACCTGAGATCTCAGGGAAAACGTCTTCTTTAATTACAACACCATCAGACTGTTCGCCAAGTCCCATTACCATGTAAGGTACATTTTTAACTACGTTACCTGCCGCTGTCGAAGCAACGTGTGAACCGTGACCGCCATAATCTTCACCAATGGCTGGCCAGCCCGGGATCATGGCATCATAAACATCAGTGATCACGTCATATGAACGCACACCGATTAGTTTGTTATTACATTGAATATCTTCAGGCTCTTCAACACAGTCACCGACATAAACACCGTCGCCAAATGGGTTCTCGTGTTCGTAGCCATCACCGCCAACAGCTGCAAAAGATGGGTGATCGGTGTTAATGCCGGTATCAATAATACCAACGATTTGACCTTCGCCTTTGCCTTTAATACCACTTGGTACACTGCTACCACTCCAAATTTGGTCTGCACCAATATGCTTTGGACCTTCATCAGACAATAAGTCGTAATTTTTAGAGCGCATTACCGTTGCAACAGTACCTAGCTCTGCAACGCGGCGAGCTTCTTGCTCAGTCATTTTCACTGAGAAGCCGTTTAATGCTTTTGTAAATTGACGGCGCATTTCAGTACGGCCTGTTACGGCTGTTACAGAGCTCATTACAGTTTGTTGCTTGTTAAGTAATTTATTTTGATACTCAGTCACCGCAGCAATTGCTGGCTGGCCTTTTTCAAATACTTTGCTTACGCCTTGTGCTTTCATGGTGCGTGCTAATGGCGACTCAAAATTACGTGCTTCTAGTGCAACTGAATTTTCACGAAGTGTCACAATATAAACATGCTCGCCATCAAGGCCTTCTTCTTTAAATTTGTTCTTTTGGCTATTAACTTGCACGTTTAAGCCGTCGTTTTGCAGCATATTTTGCGAGTCAGCAGTATGGAACTCTTCTGTTAACTTGACGATTTCTTCAGTTGTGAAACTAGCTGGCTTTAAAACATTAGCTTGTTTAAATGGTTGGTCTATGCCGACAGCATGGGCTGCACTGGCACTATAAATTGCTGCTGCAACAGCAATCGATAAGGTCTTAACTTGCATAAGTATCCCCTGGATAGTTGGTAAGTATAGTTATTCAAGATTTGTGAATATCCATTTCACCACTTGTATAGACAATTCAATCACAAAGGGGGGCCAAAGAAATCTACATACGTGTAGCATTTTGTACTACAATTTAACAAATAACTTACCTAAATGACGACAAAATCAATTTTAAGCTTATAAAACAAGCCATAACGTTAAACGAAAATTGTCGCCTACTACTCGAATGTGAACTTTTTATCGTTTTATTTAAAACTCAATAAATTGCTCCCATTAACAAACATGCAAGCTCAGTTACATTTTTATTCGAAATTAATCCAAGTAAAAGTGTTTATAAAATGCGATTTATGCAATCTCGCCAACAATTTTTAACAACAAATATGCGCTAATAGCGATAAGGTAATTGCATTAAATTGAGGTGAAATGCATGACTCGACTACTAATTTTACTCACCAGTTTTTTTCTTATATCAGCCTGCGACAACATAGGTTTAAGGCTAAATAGTCCTTATAGTTTGTTTACCTATGAATTTGAAAAACAGCGCTTACAGGAATTTATAAGTGAACAACAAGCAATTGAAAGAGGCGCCTATTATTTAGGTGAAGTTGAAGGGCTTAGTTGTCTTAGTGAGCGCTCAGTACAATCTGGTGGTTATAACCCTACAGAGGTAAATAGTATTGCTATTGAGCAGTTAAAACTTGAAGTAGTTAATAGAGGTGGCAACGGCTACTTAGTTGAGAGTTGTAAAGACTTTACCAGTGACTACCAAGACTGTGATGTTGCAACCTTGTGTTCTGGTAAAGCCTATAGTTTTTAGCGGTTTAACGCTTGCTGTGAAATCATTTCAGCAACACTACCCACTTGTACTGACATACTTTCTTGGCTAGGCGGAAAAGCCTTAAAGGTTTTTACAAACTCTGCAATTTGATTACCTGCTGGGCCTAAAATCCAACTACGGTTTTCTGCCCACTCATCATAACCCCTAGCATCAATGAATCGCTCAAATGGATCCATTTTTAGGTTAATAATGTAAGGTGAAGTAAGGGCTTGCTGTGTAGACCTAAACCAATGATTTTGTTCTGTAAAGATTAACTTCCAGTCACCGTAACGCATTCCATGAAAGGTAGTTTCGGTGAAATAATAAAACTCTTTACGCTTTGTTTTACCATTGTTTAGTAAGATATCACTTTGATCGAAACCATCTAAATGAACCTTATACTTTTGACCATTTATTTTGGTGCCTTTTAATAAATTAGCTTTTAAGTCTTTATCGCCAATCCACGACATAATCGTTGGCATCCAATCTTCCATTGTCATGAACTCACCGGTGCTCACGCCTTTAGGAATATGGCCTGGCCATTTAACAACCATAGGTACTCTGAAGCCACCTTCCCAGCCACCAACGCCTTTTTCACCATGAAATGGCTGGTTGCCACCATCTGGCCATGAGTTTGATGCGGCACCGTTATCGGTAGAAAACATCACTATTGTGTTATCAGCTACTTTAAGTTCATCAAGTAAGTTAAGTAATTCACCTACATCATCATCCATTTCGGCCATACCATCAGCATATAAACCAAAGCCAGTTTTGCCGTCATAAGCTTTATTAAGGTTAGTTTGGTAATGCATACGAGTTGTGTTATGCCACACAAAGAAAGGTTTATTTTGTTTTACTGCATCACGAATAAAGCGTTTTGACTCTACAAGTACTTCTTGGTCTAAGTTGCGCTGACGCTCTTTCCCAAATGGACCAAGATCTTTAATCTCTTGCTTGCCATTTCCAAGCGCTTTTGAATGAATGACCCCACGCATTTTTAAACCAAACTTTTCTTGTGTTTTGGCATCTTGAGGATAGTCTTGTTGTTCTGGATACTCACCGGCATTGAGATGATATAAAATACCAAAAAATTCATCAAAGCCATGATTTGTAGGTAAGTGTTCATCACGATCACCTAAATGGTTTTTACCAAACTGGCCTGTGACATAACCCTTTGATTTGAGCATAGTTGCTAAGGTGGGATCTTTCTCTTGCAAGCCTTGCTTCGCGCCAGGAAGCCCTACCGTACTGAGACCAGTTCGCATTGGATACTGACCTGTGATAAATGCAGCGCGGCCAGCAGTACACGAGGCCTGTGCATAATGGTCCATAAATATCATGCCATCATTAGCAATTCTATCTATGTTTGGGGTACTGCCTCCCATCATGCCTCGATGATAGGCACTAATGTTCCACATACCAACATCATCACCCCAGATAACAAGTACATTGGGTTTATCAGCCGCGAAACTTGGCAAACTAAAGCCTAAAATGGCCAAACAGACCAATACGTATTTAAACATCACTTTCTCCTTGAAAACTAACTAAAGCATTCGCCTCAGCTTCAATAATCCCTCGCTTGCAGTTACCTCATACTGCTTCATTAAGATATATCTACAAGTGATAAATTGTGCATGTTTAATACTATTAGAGCAGTCCCTATTTACAAGTTAAATCTGCATTAACTTTGATTTAAATATAAAAAAACCGAGCATATAAGCTCGGTTTTTAAAACTAACATTACGATTAAGCTTGTGGATAATCGCGATATGCACGCTCAATTTTTTTCGCTTGCTTTTTAGACACACCAAGGTGTGCTAGTGCAACACGTAAACGAGCACGTGATAAGTCAGAACCTAGAATTTCCATCGCATCAAGTACTGAAGTTGAAGATGTCTTACCTGTGATAGCCACAAAGATTGGCTCAAGGAAGTCTTTAATCTTCAATTCATGGAAAGTCGCCACTTCTTTTGCGATAGCAAAAATCGCTGGTTTTTCCCAACTGCGTAAACCTTCTAATTGCCAGATGAAGAACTGTAATGCTTGACGGATTACATCTTCATCAGCTTTACCTGCTGTTAATAGCGCAGGGTCATAGCTTGGGATACCACCTACGAAGTGACCCGCTAGGTCAACCATGTCAGAAAGCGTATTAATACGCGTTTTTGCTTCTGGTAATACTTTGGCGAATAGCTCAGTATTAAATTTCCAATCAACAAAACGTTGCATTAGTTCTGCATCAGATAAGTTTTCACGGATCCACATACCGTTTAACCAACTAAGCTTATCAATGTCGAAAATTGGGCCACCAAGCGACACACGTTTCATATCAAAGTGTTCAATCATCTCTGCTAACGTGAACTTTTCACGCTCATCAGGCATTGACCAACCCATACGGCCTAAATAGTTTAATAGTGCCTCTGGTAGGTAACCCATCTCTTTGTAGTAGTTGATTGAAGTTGGGTTTTTACGCTTCGATAACTTTGACTTATCTGGGTTACGAAGTAACGGTAAGTGACCTAGCACTGGCGCTTCCCAACCGAAATCTTCGTATAATTTTAATAGCTTAGGCGCTGAATTGATCCACTCTTCACCACGGAAAATGTGGCTAATTTGCATGTGGTGATCATCAACAACGTTAGCAAGGAAGTAAGTAGGGAAACCGTCAGCTTTAAGTAGCACTTGCATGTCTACATTTTCCCATGGGATCTCAATTTCGCCACGTAGGTAGTCGTTAAACTTGAACGTGCCTTCGCTTGGGATCTTCATGCGGATTACGTAAGGCTTACCCGCTTCAAGGTTTGCTTTAATTTCATCTTCAGAAAGATTTAAACCACGACCATCGTATTTAGGGCGTAGGCCTTCGGCCATTTGCTCTTCACGC
>Ga0207913_1000264_pt1 | contig 14099 bp, 11 predicted proteins | sample DeeseametaMP2913_FD_184168 | JGI IMG/M metagenome (GOLD analysis project Ga0207913, IMG submission 184168) | Marine microbial communities from the Deep Atlantic Ocean - MP2913 (SPAdes) | ecosystem: Environmental > Aquatic > Marine > Oceanic | place: West of Santa Cruz de la Palma, Atlantic Ocean...
AAGCCACTGATAAAGCTCCGGTCGCGACCCCCACTTCCTCGACACAGAGGACTGAAACTTTCTACGCTTTCTGTAATCTTCTTCAACACTCCGTCGCGACGCCCACTTCCTCGACACAGAGGACTGAAACGCGCTCTCCTTGTCGACCGTGATCCTGTGTGATGCGCCGCGACCCCCACTTCCTCGACACAGAGGACTGAAACATAATGAAGAATATATTATGCCACGTTTGCGTCTGTCGCGACCCCCACTTCCTCGACACAGAGGGTTGCAAAACGCTCCATCAAATTCCTCGCTGCGCCTCTTACACAAGGGTGATGACCTATTTAAGTGATTAGATATATAAAGGTTTTTTGATGGGTGGGCAGGCTACGCAAAAAATTTGTGTGAGAGTAAGCAGAGCGCTTGGAAGCGAGCTTGCGAGATTCCTTGGCTCTGCTGATCTCGAACACAACGTATCAAGCTCGCTCGCCTTGTTGGAACGTTTTGATGTGCATGGCGTGACTTTTCAAAACTATTAACACCCTCAAACTTGCCCCCTAACTTCCTCGACATAGAGGACTGAAACGTTTGCACTTCCTTCCTGTCACTCTAGCTCATATGAAGCTCCTGTGTTTGGAGCTTTAACCGCGAGTTGGAGGTGATGAAGAGATGTGTTGTGTAAAAAGAGACCTTTTGAGGTCTCTTTTTTTGTGCCTATCAAATAACTGAAATCAAAGGACTTTTAACATGATTAAATAATAAAAGAGTAAAAAAGTTGGGGGAAATAGTCAGTTTTGGGGCCTGATCAGACTCATTCAGGGTGTGAGCAGCCTGATTGTGTTGCTCGTGAGTTTGAAACTTGACTGATTTGTAAGGAGGTTCGTGATGGATTTTCAAACGCTAGCGTTCAATGTGCTCAAGGAAGTTGGTGGCGCGGTCGCAAAACAAGGTGCCGTCGAAGTTGGCCAGCTTGTGGGTGAACTGGTTGATGAAGCATTTGATCTTGGCGTGGGTGAACAGCTTGGAAAGACCGTTGGCAAAGCGGTTGGCAAGCACGCTCCCGATGCTGTGGATGTGCTGCTCCAGGCGCTCAAGGAGATCTAGAGCGTAATAAAGAAGGATCTGTTGGGAAAAGCTCGTAGAAATCGCGTATCTTGGTGTCGCAAAAACAGAATGTAACACGGCTACTATCCTTGGTTTTTGCTCCTTAAACTCCACGCTTTCTACTTCTCTTTTCTTCCAGCAACTCCTTCTCCATCACGCTCTAACAGCAGCTCCAGTCAGACTCATGACCACCAGATGATGGTGATGAGCCTGACTGGACCCTGCTCTCTCTCACCCTACCCTGCTACCTACTTTTTAAATTTAACTCATTTGGAGGTTATCGATGCCGTTATTTCTTTTGCTTGGTGGTGCTGCTGCTTTCTGTGCTCTCGCTGTCGTTGCGGATGAACTTGACTGTGCGGAAAAAGCAGCACGTAAAAAACAGGACGCTGTAAAGAAGCGTGTTCAGCGTTCTGTGGATAAGGAGCTACAGAACGTACACAACCTTCATCAAGATCTCGATGCATCACATCAGAAAGAGCTCGCGGAGGCGTTAAAAAAACGCAAGCAGCGCCTGATGAAGTAAGCGTTTGAAATAACGGTTGTTTTAACTAAAAATACAACCGTTATTTCAAACACTTTACACACAGCACACTCATTCTACATCATGGAGATCTATTATGGTTGAACTTGTTCTCTCTACAGTCCTGAACTACCAATACAAGACCACCCTCTCCGCCTACAAAAATTACCGTAAAGTGTGTCAAGAGACCGAGCAACTACTGGCCATGGAGCCCAACCTCCACAAGCTAGTCAAGCTCCACAGCGAAAAGCTCGAGGCGGAGCTGCGTCATAACTATGCGCTGCGCTCCGCAGTCACAAAGCTTTTGCCTGAGCTCCCCGCGCATGAGTTCCACCAGGCTCTAGACATGCTCACGGCACTGAAACATGAGACCGATTGCATGCTCTCTGGTGACAATGTGCTCCGTTTCTTGCTCTCTAATCAGTAATCCCACACCCCATGGAGGTATTTATGAAGAATCCTGCCAAGTTTTTCGCAACCCTTACTTGTGATCTTGTAAGGACAGAGTTTGAACTGCACAAACACAGGAAGATGCTCAAGGCACAGGCTGATCAACTTGAACAACACTGCCAGCTCGTCGAACAACAGCTTAAACAAGCGCAACAACGCACAGTACCCGAGCTGCCCGATGATGCCTCGGCCACAGAACGTCTCGAAGCCCTCTTACCTCTTATGCTCGAGCGCTAAGATAAAGCATCAAAGGGGCGAGCATTGATTCATCAATGCTCGCCCCTTTGATGCTTTATCTTATTGAAATATAAAACAAAAACGAATGACCATGCGGGCATTGCTCAGGCAATGCTCGCATGGTCATTCGGTTTTGTTTTATGATGTGGTAACCCGATTAAAAAATTAAAAAATTAAAAATTCTGGCGGTATACTTCCTTGCCTTCGCGGTTGATGTGCACGAACACATTTTCCTCATCAATGGGCACGGTGAGAGTTAACTTGCCCTTGAAGCAAAGCGGGTACTTGTACTTTGCAGGGATCAGCTCCTTGCCTGTCTTGTCAATCAGACCCCAGGCACCCTCGCGTTTGATGGAGAGGATGTTGGGCTGACATGGAGTCGCGGCGGAGTCATAGCCTGGAGCGAGCACCCAGGCGCCCTTCTGGTCGACAAAACCCCACTGGCCGTTGATCAGCTTGGCAGGGGCGAGCCCGTGTGCAAAGTCTCCCACAAGCTCGAACTGGGCGGAGATGACAAACGTGCCCTCCCTGTCGATAAAGCCCCACGATTCACCCTGTTTGACGCCAGCCAAACCATCATGAAAGCTGTAAGCCTGATCAAACTGTGGTGAGATGACGTAGCTCCCTTTGGTGTCAATAAAGCCCCAGCGATCGCCCTGGCGTACAGCCGCCAGACCGTCCTCGAAGCGTTCGGCGTCGTCAAACTGCGGATTGATGACCTGTACTCCCTTGTGATCGACGTAGCCATACTTGCCATCACGTATAATGAGCATCAACGCGTCAGAAGGGCCTGCGGCACCCTCAAACTGTGGATTGATGAGCCACTTGTTCTCCGTATCAATCACGCCATACCTCTTGTTCTGTTTTACAATCGCCCTCCCCTCATCAAACGTATGGGCGAACTCAAACTGTGGGTTGATGACGAGCTTGCCCGTGAAGTCACTGTAGCCCCAACTTTCACCAAGCTTCACGGCGACCAGCTGGTTTGTACGTGAAGGTTGACCCGCCACATCATAGGTCTGGGGGACGACAATCTTGCCCTCATCATTCATGACACCACACTTGCCCTCGTGACACACCGTGTAGTGAGTCTCGGGAGGCTCTCCAGAGCACCCCATTGTACAGAGCAACGCTGCGACGAACATAACATAAGATGTTGATTTTAAATTCATTTCTATTCCTTGTTTTTGAGGTTAGTTTAGAGCCAGTTTTTATCAAGTCTGTGCGATGCACAGGTGAGGTGTTACCAGCGCACGCCAGCGATCGCGTCGGCGCGAGCGACCTTGATGGTCTTTCCTCCCTTCTTGTATGGAATGGTGCCTCGAATCACGACGTACATTGCGATGCGGCGGCCGCTCTTGAGTGCCCGACGAGCTCGATCCGTCTTGCTTTCGAGGAAGAGTAAGTGTCCGCTATCTGTTTTCATCAGGTACTTTCCGCCGACGTTTTGTTTGACGTAACCACCCACGGCGATTCTGGCGCCCTTGTGCTTCCAGGGTCTGGACAGCACGTCTTCAAACTCACTTGCGGTGTGTGTAAATGGATAGAGGGCCATGAACTCATAGCGATTATTCCAGCTATCAAACTCATCGATGGGATAGGCGGCCTCGAGCTTCTTTTGCAGCGCGGCGCTAGCTTTGGAGACCTTTCTTTGCTCCTTCTTTGTGGTCGCAAGCTCCTCGGCTTCTTGCAGGGTATTTCGCCAGACGTAGACATCCCCGGCGATGTCGTGTTCGGCCTGGTGTTTTGCCTGGTCAATCAGGACATCGATCATCACGGACTGGTAGCGAGCGTCCACTTTGGAGTCGGAGCTGATGAGCAATTTGAGCGCCATCAGATCATCGCCTCTGGACAGCTGCTCAGAGAGGAGCGGTTTGATGGTGTCAAGCACAGCGAGTCTGGCTTGTGTCGCAAGCTCGGGCTCGGGCTCAAGCGCGAGGATTTGACGAAGCAGGTCGGTTTGCTCGGTGTAGGACATCTCCGGGGTCAGCTTGGCGAGCAGCGCGTTTGCCTTGACGTTGGAGATTTTGAGCTGCATGCGATCAAGCTCGGCAGACAGTTTTTGCTCGTTCACCTCACGAGCATATGTCCTGGCGTCGTCCAGTTGAGACTGTGCCTCATCGATGTGTTTGAGCTCAAAGTGATCGACCGCCTCACTGTAATGGTGGAGGGACAACACCCTGGCGATTTGCCCCTTTGCCTCGGAGGATACCACCTGAGCATGGAGCGTCTTGATACGTTGCATTAACGGCGTAAGAGGTTGGACTGTCTTATTTTTATGCACTGCCATGAAGTTGTCGCTGCTTAACTTGGCGAGCAGCATCTCAGTCTTTTGCACCTGTTCATGGGCCAGGGGTTTGCGCTGTTTCCAGAGCGCCAGCGCATGTGACCAGCGGGCCTCGTAGTCCGCAGGATCAATCTCTTTGAGCTGTTCGGCGTGCCACTGATACACGTGGCGGGAGATCTCTTCGATGGACTCGGGAGGGAGCTTGTCCCAGCGTGCACGGAGCGCGTCATCATCGTCCCAGAGCTTGGGGTAATCCTTGATGAACGCCTCGTTTACAAGTTGTGCATAGCGTGAATGAAGTGTGCGGCGTTGCTCACCAGGCATGGTTTTATGCGTATCCAGATACTGTAAAATCTGTGTCGTAGAGCCCTTCTCCATGAGCGCGGGATACAGAAACGCGTGCGCCTGTCGAGCGTGCATACCCGAGGCATAAGACTGAAGGTAGCCAAAGTAATCATCGATGTGTCCAGAGGATACAGCCCTGTTCCAGAGCTCATCATCAAAGTGTTTTCGGCGAGCGCGTTGCCACTTCTGAGGAAGTGGTGGAAGCTTGACCGTTTGATTCTCGCTGACTTGAATCAGACCTGGCGAGCTGCTTTCAGGCAATGCTTCTTGCAGGACAAGCAGGTTTGAGAGTTCAAAGCGGGCGATACCATCTTCATTGGTGGTGATATGCATGGTTGAAAGTCCGCTATCGTCAGAGAATGCGAGCTCAAGATCTGCATGTGCCATCGGTCCTGTGTGGCATATCACGCGCTCTTCGGGGTGAACCTCTTCACGTCGGTCCAGAACCTCGACGCGATCACGAGCCCTCATCAGGTCCACGCCGACCAGCGCAAACGCTCCGACACTAAACAGCCCAAAACCAATCGCGGCGGCGCGATCCTGTGCAGGTGTAAAGGGCTCATTGGGCGTACCATCCTCGTTCTCTCCTCCAGAGAGACAGCCCTGATGCGCCATGTGAAGAGAGGCGCAACCTGCAGAGAGCATACCGAGGACAGATACCGACAGGGGAACCACAGGGTCCTTGATACGGCGCACGGTGTGGCGTTGCTCCTCGTAGACATCATAGATCTCATTGCGACAGATGGTCTGGGAGGTGCCCTTGATCACAAGCGCAGCATCGTGAGTGTTGAAGCTCCCGACATACTCGGTCTCCAGGGCGTGCACCACATCCTTGCTCAGGGGTCTCCTGGCGAGCGCCTGGATGAGAACATCCTTCTCGGAATGCTCCTCTTGAATGGAGGCACAACCAGCGTTGCCCAAAAACAGGGCGCACAGAAAACACATATATCGTGTTGATTTCATGGGTAAAATCCTTTCAAAAATAAGTTAGTATGGCTCAACAACCTGAGAGTTTTGGATATTTAGATATTTAAATATTCAAATATTCAAATATCCAAATATTTAAAATTTTGAGAAGAAGGCCGAGGTCTCGGCATCGGGCTGATACTTTGTGGAAATGTGAGCGAAAGGATCGTGCACCTCGGGATTGGCCATGAGCTTTATCGTGGCGGTGTCCTCGGGGCATTCCTCGGCATGCAGCGTGATGATGATATCTGGAACACCATCACCGTTGAGGTCTTTCAGGCCAGCATCTTTAACCTCACTGTCCACCTTCTCGCCTTGACAGGGGTAACTCTCGCTACCCACGAGCACAGGGAGGTTGTAGATGGCCTCACGGTTTTGCGGATCAAACCGCACCAGGGAGAGCTGCTCACCTGGGGGCTCCTCGGAGTGCTCACAGAGGAAGATATCCTGCGTAAGCTGTGTGGAATCATGAAGGAGGCGACAGTACCCATAAAACCCAGAGTGGAAGCTGCGCAGGAAGACATTGCCCTGAAGGTCACGCTCCACAAGGAGCTTTGCCGACGTATCCATGGTCACATCATCATGCGAACAGTCGGTGGCATCGATCAACAACCCCGCTCGCCAGGGGGCAGTAAAGCGCCCTGGGTAACCATCAGAGATCGTGAACTCCATACTATTGACGGTGTGCGAGTTGGCCTTGAGGGGGCAGCGGCTACAGGTGTAGGTAATCTCATCAAAGAGCGCCCCATTACGCATGATAGTGCGGCTCTTATGGGTGAGGTTCTGATCACACACGGCGTGCGCGATGCGTGTTCTTTCCTTGTCGTCAAGGTCAGCAAAAGTGTCTGGATTATTTAGACTTTTCTTGTCGGGCAGGACGTTTACAACGCGGTTATTTTTATCGAGGTAGATCGTAGCATCGGTGTGAATATTGATAAGAGGCGTGAAGATACCGGAGCGCTCTTTTTCAAGGACCGAGTGGATATCCACGATGCTCAAGGCCTTCAGGCGAGGATAGGATTGCTGCTCCTTGAGCTGTGAAAAGAGCTGCTTGATCCAGAACATCTCGTCGTGAGAGAGCTGTTGGTTTGAGGTGGTTTGAACTGTGGCTTTGGTTCGGGTTGTGGGTGTGCTCTGAGAGTGATCACGCACCAGGGCGACGATCTGTGTAGGATCGGCCTGGTTCATGAAATAGATGTGGGGTTGAATCGCAGTGATATCAGGCGTCACTGGAGTGTTTGAATCGTTTGTGGGTTCCTCTTTTTTGACGAGTCGTGGGGAGTCAAAGTCATTCTTCTGATTGAAGCGAGGGGGGATGGTGAGGAGCGCCTCGGCCTGTTCAGCGGGGATGGGAAAGCTGCGTGGAAAGTCGAAGAAATCGAGGACAAAGAGCTTGCCATCAAACGCCTGGGGTTTGATATCTTCGGGAGGATCGTTGTTTTGGAGTGAGAGGGTGTGTTCACACTCGGAGCAGAGGATCTTGGTGTGATGGAGCGCGAACGGGTAGCGATTCTTGTCAAAGTCGTACTCATTGAGAGCGAGCTCGTGTGAGATGCACAGCGATGAGGTGTTGATGATGGCTTTTAGCTCCTTGCTAAACTGGACTCGCAGTTCCTTGAGCTTGCGCTCCTTGTCAAAGGCGCTGGTGTCCTGAGAGAACGAGACGCCATAGAGCCACATCAGGCGCCTGTCGCGAGGATCAGGGTAGTTGTGCCCCTGTTGCTCCAGTTGGTGGAGGTAGAGCACGCCGAGATCCCTGGTAGAGAGCACGTGACAGCGCTCAAACTCGGGCTTGAGAGGATGGTCCTGAAACGTACCCCATGAGATACTTTGAATCAGGTCTTGCTGTGATGATAACCCTTTACTATCAGATTTAAGGTCTTGATTTTGATTGATTTTATTTACATTTTCTGGAGTCTTATCCGAGCATGACAACCACAGCGTGGATGTGAGGATAAGTAGTGCAAGAGGATGATGTGTGGTGTGTGTACGTGCCATGAGGATGTCTCCATGAGTCATGTTTTAAGAGTGAGTGACACTGGAGAGAGTCCTGACTGTTGATGAAACTGACAGTTTTCTTTGGTTGATATGAATGAACTTGTTCAACACCGAAAAGGATGAAGGGCCATGGTGCTGAATTTATGAATAAATTCAGCACCATGGCCCTTCATCCTTTTGGATGTGATTTTTTTATCAAAAAATCAAAAATCAGGAGAGTTGTTCAAGCGTGGCCTTAAACTCAGCGAGGGCTTCGGTGATTTTCTTGGCTGTGCCAGTAACTTTGCCATGCTTATCTTTGTTACGTGCAAGAGGGCTATTCACTGTCCTGTCCATGTAGGCATGGTTGAGGTCGTTTCGAACGGCCTTGATGGATGATGCAGCGCTCAGCAAAGAGGATGATGCCATGGCATTGACGAAGGTGCGGAGATATTCATACTGTGCATCAGAGAGCGTAATTTGTTCAACTTTTTGACCACTGAGAATAACCTGTTTGTTTTCATTAAATTCGTTCTTGGTGGCAGCCCCAATGATCTCATCACTCTCTTCGCGACTCTCAGTGTCTGTGACATGAGCGACCAGGGTACTAGTCCACTCGCTGGCCACGGTCAGAGCACTACTAATCATACCATTTTTTGTATACCATTCGATCAACCCGAGCTGCGCGCGCATGCCCTCGGTGGAGTCCCAGGGTTCCTTCGAAATCATGGGTTCGAGCTCCTCGCGAAGAATCTCCTTGAGAGGGAGGATGAACTTACCGAGCTGTTCGGTGACGGGGTTCCAGTCAGACAGGACATAGTTTTCATAAAGTGTGTTGGTGATGCTATCTGGCCCAATGAGCAGCGGGACGCAGTTATGTTGAATGGCAGTGGACCAATCCTGTAGACGACCAGCAAAATTCTTGAGCTTGGGTATGGGCTTACCTGATTTAGAGCCTGGGCGACCTGATTTAAAATATTGATTTTGCTTCTCTTCAGCGAGTTTTGCCAGAGGTTCTGCATTCCCTGAACGTGCAAAGGCATCAAAGCCACTGGCCCAGCTGTTAAGTTCCCACAAAGTGCCAAGCTCAATCATCGGAGCAATATCAGAGCCTTCCTCACGAAGCTCCCAGGCACCGTACACGATGGATTCCACGATGAGCTTGCGTTTCAAGCTCCTGACATAGTTCATGATCAACAAACCAAGCGCGGGGAGCGCACGGTAACCGTGTGTGAGGTCAAACACGATGTGTTCAGGACCCTTCTGAAGTTCCTCGGAGACCAGCTCAAACAGGTTATAGATGGCTTGTTGGTCCAGGCGATCAGGAATCTCAACGAGGTGAGGATCGGGCAGCTCACAGGCGCTGAACTCTTTCAAGAGCTCTTCACCATGTCTTTCTTGTGACGTGGGTGTGGCAAAGATGGTGACCTTCCCGAGGCGTTCACGAGGGATGCCATGAGCCACGGCGGTCTGAATGTAGGTGACTTCACCAGACTGTTCACGAGTGTATAGATGGGCGCTCTCTTCGGGATAGCTGTAGGTACAAGGCTGGTATTTGCCTGTACCAAGGAAGGCGAACATGTGAATTTTTTCGGGACTCTGGTTCTTCTTTTGACTCATAAACAGGACTCCTTTTGGATTATGGTTCTCAATAATTAGATTTATTTTAAAGAAAAATAAACATTAAAATTCAACAACTTAAACACAACGATGTGCGGGTGGTCTTATTTTTATGCCACCAAACTGTCAGTTTTGTATGGGCAACAGCCTCTTACCCAGTGAACGCCATTGAGTGTTGAGATGAAATGTTATTGTGAAAATACGGAGAACATATGTCAAAGCAAAACCATTCTCACCTTGTTGTATCCACCTGTGGAACTAGCCTGCTTACAAATGACTGTAACCCAACCACAAAGAAGACGCTTCTTGAGTGTGCAAACATGTCGAAGAGTGAATTTATCAAGCAGGATACACATACGATTCGTATCATTGAGCATCACATCCAACAACGTGTACAGAAGCTGCTAGAGGCCGATGTTACCGAGGCCAAAAAGATGTGCGCCGAGTTAAACGGCATCCTGACCACGATGGAGAGTGATGCGTTTGATGGTGGTTCCACACACCACACGCTGATCGCGACGGGTACCTACCTTGGAGGCAAGACAGCGTCGATGGTTCAACAATGGCTCAAGAAGCAATACCCCATGGCAAACGTGATGGTTGAGCAGTTTGAGCGCTTGCAGACACGCGACGCCGACCTGTTTGGTGAAGCAGTCTCGGACATCATCAAGTGGATCACAGAGACGCTTCCTGGCTACACCCAGGGTCAATACAAGGTGACGATGAACCTGACTGGAGGATTCAAGAGCGTGAATGGTGTCCTGCAAAGCCTCGGGTTGTTATATGCCGATGAAATCGTGTACCTGTTTGAGGGAGCAAGCCGCGAAGGTGACAACAGTAAATCCCTGATAAGAATACCAAAGTTGCCGTTCAGCATTGAGGTTGATGGTATTATCGAGGAGCACATCACACAGTTCAGGCTCATGGGTCAGTGCAATGAGCTTGTCCCAAAGTCAGCGCTTCTGAGAGTCCCCGAGATGTTGTTGATGCATGTAGACGATGGCCTTTACGGGCTCTCCTGGTGGGGAGAGGTGTTGTGGGCAGAGTTCAGGGAGCGTGAGTATAATGTGCGTGTGCTGCCCTCCCCTCTCACTGGTGAGATTGTGTATGGTTCACGTTTCCTGAAGACATGCGATGGCTATCCCTCCAAGATGATCAAGCACATCAATCAGACCCTCGACGACCTCGCTCGCCATGTGATTGAGAACGGGAAATACAACCCCAAATCGCTTGATGTGAAGAGCTTCAAGGGGAGCCCATCGGTCAACTCCACCCATGAGTGTGATGTGATCGAGAAGTTCAGGATCCTCTTTCACAAGGAGCGTAATGAGGATGGGAAGCTTGTCTATGTGCTTGATGAGTTCCACGAGGGTTATCATTAAGAACGTGTGTTGTGGGCATAAGTCAAAATTTGATCTCAAATTCAGAGCCTATTTTGTGCTTGCAGAATATCTAAACTACAGCGTAGTCTGTCTTACAAATATATTCTGCATTTATGGGCTTAGCCTGCATATATTCGGGGAATACATCTTTTAAAACATGCTTTCAAGTTACTGATTTATCATATAATTCAGGCATAACGAAACACCTCAAGATGGAGTATGAATGTCGTCTTTTTACTCAATATTACTGGTGCATATTGGACCAGTTCAGGATTTTATTGCGTCAGCCCGACGATGTCGGGACCTGTGGTTTGGCTCACAGTTGCTGTCGAATGTATCGCGTGTAGCGGCTGAGGCCATGATCGAGCAGGCGAGCGTAAAACAGGATGAAGCGCTGATCTTTCCTGGTGAGATCAATCGCGATAGTTCGGTGGCCAACAAGATCCAGCTCGTGTTGAACACACGCGATGACACCAAGTTAAGAGAGATCGCCGAGGCCGGGAGAACTGCGGTAGGTCAGTATCTTCGCGCTCAAGCAAAGGCTGTCTTTGATGAGATTCAACCCGAGAGAGAGGAGGACTTTGACCGTACTCGTGCCGAAGAGCAGATCGAATCGATGATGGAGTTTATGTGGGTAGCTCTCAAGTCCGAGCAGGATCTAAAGTCGGACGATGCCGCCTACAGGAGCTTACGTCAGAAGGCCGAAGCGATGCTCGCTGCACGCAAGAACACACGTGACTGGTCACAGTATGCGATGGATGACGCGGGCATCCCCAAGTCATCACTCGACGGCGTGCGTCCCTCGGTGATGGGCAGGAACACACGGTCTAATAATTACACGAGTTATCAGTTGTATGGTCATTTCAAGGCGAGGCCAGGTGAGCAGCTCTGTGGCGTAGGTTTGTTCAAGCGGTTGGGGGCGTTTGAGGGGCAAAATGTCAAGAAGCAGCGTAATGATGAACCCGTGTTTCACAGCACTTCACATATTGCAGCACTACCACTATTCTGCCGACCCACATCGTTAACCGATTTTGATCAAGTACAGGTTAATTTTGTACGTGATATTGAGGTCCCTCTACTACATGAAAATCCGAATGGTTTTTTGATTCGTGTAGAGGAAGAGCTTACATCAGAATACACCTGTTGTGATCCTCGTTGTGAGAATTCTTTTCAAGGGCGCCGTGTGTTGGAGCATTATGACGCACGCAAGACGGGTGCAAACCTTGGTCTTGATGGGGTGTTACTGTTCCCTTCACGCATTGAAGCCAATGGGCCAAGTTCTGTACTTTCAATGGTGTCCGAAGATGACAACAAAAAAGAAGACATAAAAAAACAGATCCTTAACGCACAGCACACATTTTTCAAAGATTTCAATAAATGCAAAGGCACCAACATCCAGGAGCCGCTCGCTTATTATGCGCTCTTGCTCGCCGATGGTGACAAGATGGGCGTCGCGATTGATGCGCTAGGAAGCCTTGAAAAACACAAAAATTTGAGCAAGATACTCGATCAGGAGTTTGCACAAAAATGCAAAAAGACCGTGAGTGATCTTGGCGGGACGCTGATTTATGCAGGCGGTGATGATGTGCTCGCCATGTTACCGATGCACACCGCGTTGCAATGCGCTGAGGCGCTCAAGGATCTCTTCTCAGACGCGATGAATAACATCTTCGAGGGCACAAAGATTAAAAGTCCCACGCTGTCCGTGGGTCTGGCGATCGCACACCACCTTGAACCACTTGGTGAGGTGCGTGAGCTTGCCAAGCGCGCCGAAAAGCTCGCCAAAGTCTCGGGGCGTAACAGCCTCGCCATTGCGCTCGCCAAGCGCAGCCAGGAGCCCTTGCTCATCGTCGACTCCTGGGACCACAACCTTGCCAAGCGCATCTACAAGTGGGCGCGCTTACTTGAGTTTGAAGATATACCAAACAGGTTGCCCTACAGGTTGCTTGATATGATTGCACCTCTTGAGGCAGATCTTGGAGGCACACACGACGATACAGAAGCGCTCCAAAAACTCTGCGCAAAGCTCGTCAAACAGGTGCTTGATCGACGCGCGCTGAAGAACGAGACGCTGGTCACGGAGCTTGAAGGTCTTTATCAGACAGCGGTTAAAATCCTTGGCAAGCAGGATGAAGCCTTCGCGCTCATCAAGGGCAAGAAGATGCCAAACGCCATCGCCGCCGTGCACTACATGTCAAGTGAGCTGCGCATCGCAGAGGAGTTTAACCGCGCCTACACCATGGCTTTTGGACATCTTGAGACATCCTCCGACACAGGAGAGACACCATGAACCCATCATCAGGAACACACACCATGCACACATGGATCATCAAACCTCATGACACGATCATGTTCCGTGACGCTCGTCCGTTTGAGGCTGGCGCGAGCGCACGATCGATGCCCATGCCCTGGCCGTCCACGCTGGCAGGCATGATTCGTTCACGCTTTGGACGAGACAGGACAGGCACCTTTACACTCAACACAAAAACTGCCCGAGCAATCGCAGTGCGCGGTCCATGGGTCGTCGAACTCAATGAACAAGGAGAGGTCTGTCAGCACTACTTCCCTGCACCCGCCGATGCGGTGATGTTCAAGAATAAAAACGTACTCACGCTGCGCAGATTATCGCCAAAGGAGCTCGACTCGGATGTCCTCAGCGACCTTCCCGAGGGGCTACGTCCTGTCGGATTTGACACAGATCCTGGGGAGAATCCAGGCAAGCCCACACAGGGCGCAGCGCTCTGGTCTTTGGAGAAGTACATGGCATGGATGGGCACGCCAGAATCAATTCAAAATATTGAAAGTATTGACAAAATTGGTATTTCAAGCTTCAACCAAATCGCGCGCGTACATGTGCAGATTGATCCCAAAACAGGGACCGCACTTGAGGGGCATCTGTTCCAGACGAGCATGTTGGAGACCACACGTTACAAGGCCAATGAAGGCTACCGTGAGTTCGCGTTCGCGATGATGGTTGATGATGACAAGGGGCAGCGCGTGGATGATGACGGCCCCGATGTGATGGGCGGTGAACGCCGCATTGTACACGTCAGGGAGTCCAAAAAGCTTGAATGGAAGGCTCCCGAGGTGAAGGGTCAGATCGTGCGTGTGGTGTTATTGACACCAGGCATTTTCGAGGAGGGTTACAAGCCTTCAAAGATTGATGGCGCGCGTGTGATCGCAGCGTCAGTGAAGCGTCCTCAAACCATCAGCGGCTGGGATCTTG
>Ga0207913_1000265_pt1 | contig 14093 bp, 14 predicted proteins | sample DeeseametaMP2913_FD_184168 | JGI IMG/M metagenome (GOLD analysis project Ga0207913, IMG submission 184168) | Marine microbial communities from the Deep Atlantic Ocean - MP2913 (SPAdes) | ecosystem: Environmental > Aquatic > Marine > Oceanic | place: West of Santa Cruz de la Palma, Atlantic Ocean...
TGTTTGGCAAATTACTTTAAAAGACACTTCATTAATTTCTGTTACCGGTCTTGTTGAGATTATGAGAATGTCTTATATAGCTGCGGGCTCAACAAGAGATCCTCTATTTTTCTATTCTTTTGCAGCGGTACTATATTTATTTTTAACTTTTCTAAGTATGCAATTATTTAATAAATTAGAAAAGCACTATAGCAAGGGGTATTAAATGGACTTAATGATAGAAAGCTTTCCAAGATTGTTAAATGCTACAAAACTAACAATAGAATTGACTTTACTCTCATTATTTTTTGGTATTTTTGTTGGTGTTTTTTTTGCAATATTAAGGACCAGTAAAAATAAAATTTTTTATTTTATCTCGTATTATTATTCTTATATTTTTAGAGGAACCCCGCTATTAGTTCAAATATTTATTATATACTTCGGCCTTGGCCAGGTAGAATGGATTAGAGAATCATTTCTTTGGATAGTATTAAAAGAACCTTATTCATGTGCAATTCTTGCATTTACTTTAAACACCGGAGCATATTCTTCAGAAATTTTTAGATCAGCTTTCGAGACAATTAATAAAGGAGTTTTAGATGCTGCAGAGGGTTTGGGTCTAAATAAAATAAATACATTCTTTAAAATTAAATTGCCAATAGCCATAAAACAATCCTTACCAGCCTACGGCAATGAGATGATATTAATGTTGAAAGGAACTTCTTTAGCAAGCACGGTAACTTTGCTTGATCTTACTGGGGTAGCTAAGCACATAATATCTACAACTTTTAGACCTGTAGAAGTATTTATTGTTGCTGGAAGCATATACTTATTAATGACATTTATAATTCACAATTTTATAAAATTTTTAGAAAAAAGATACGATTACGAGTCTATCAAATGATCACTATATTAATAATTAACGTATTGTTTAATCTCTTTAATATTAGATCCTGATATTTTGTTTATCTCTGATTTTATTTTTGAACGTCTGTCGTTATTAAAATAAACTTCTCTAGCAAATTCTATAAATTTTTTTCCAAAATCCTTATTTTTTTCACAAATTCTTTTATTATCTTCAATATTCCAAAGTTTTAAGTTAACTTCTTTGAGTTCTTTAATTAAGTTTTCTAAGTTTTTTGTTAATTTAATATTAGAATTTTGTGTTTCTTTTAAAGAATTATATTCTTTATTAATCTCTAAAAGGCTTTCTTTATCCTTAATTTTTTCAAGTTTGATTTCTAAAATGCTTATTTTATCCAACAATTCGCCAGCTGATATTTCTGATAAAATTTTCTTAGATTTGTCTTTCATTTAGTAAGTTAAATTGATTTACTAAATTTAATTATCCAATGTCAAATATTTTGATTATAAAGCATGGTTCACTAGGCGATATTGTGCAAATAAGCGGCGTTCTTAGAGATATAAGAGAAGCTCATAATGATAAAAAAATCTTTATTCTGACTACATTGCCATATGTTGACGTGCTTAGCAGATGCCCATATTTAGACGGTGTGTTATTGGATAGAAGGCTTCCTAGATGGAATATGTATTATCTTTTAAAATTAAAAAAAATGTTGGTCAAATATAATTTTTCTCATGTCTATGATTTGCAAAATTCTTCAAGAACATCATTTTATAGAAAATATTTGTTAAGAAGTTCAAACTGGAGCAGTACAGAAACAACATTAAAAAAAGGTGAAAAAAAAAAAGATTTTGATAATGAATCTGTTTTAGAAAGATTTAAGATTCAATTAGATAATTCTAACATTAAAACTAACTATTCTTTAAAACCAGATTTTACTTGGGCTAGCGTTAATGTAGATAAAATAGTAAATAAATACTTTGGTAAAAAATTTATTTTGTTTTTTCCATTTTGTTCACCACAACTTTCCCATAAAAAATGGCCGTACTTTAACGAGCTAGCAAGGATAATAAAATCCAAGCATTTAAATTTAGAGGTTGCTGTAGCCCCAGCATCCAATGAAATAGAAGAATCTAAAAAAATTGAATCCATATCGATTATGAACAATGATGAACCATTAAATATTATTGAGTTAGCCGGTTTGATATTGAAAGCTAGTTATGTTGTAGCTAACGATACCGGCCCCGCTCATATGGCCGCACATTTAGGCAAAAGTGGAGTAGTTCTTTTTGGATATCATACAACGGCAAAAAAGGTTTCTATTGAAACTGAAAAATTTAAAGCTATTACCGTAGATGATTTGAATGATCTTACCGCAGAAAAAGTATATTTAGAGATTAAAGATAAGCTTGAATTAATTAATTAATTTCAAATAATTTTTAATAACTATATTCCAATGGAAGTTTTCAGAGAATTTTTTTGCATCCCTCCCATATTTGATAAACTTTTCATTTTGAAAAAAATCAATAACGGAATCATAAATTGAACTTAAATCTTTTCCATCACAAATTAATCCTGTTTTATTGTGGGTAATAGCGTCTGAAGCTCCACCATCCTTACCGCCTATTGAAGCTACTCCATACGATGCTGCTTCAACGAAGGAAATTCCAAAACCTTCGACTGATCTTTTTTCTATTCGTGATGGCATCAAGAATAAATTAGCTTCAGCAATTAATGCTATTTTTAAATCAGAATCAATATTTTTTAGAAATATAACTTCTTTTTCTAAAGACAATTCTTTTGATAATTTTACAAGACTATTTTCTTCCTCACCAGTGCCTACAGATACATATTTAATTTTTGGAAATTTTGGTTTTAAATTTTTTATTAGCATTAAAATTTTGTCATGGCCTTTTCTTTTGTCGAGTCTTGCAACAGTAATTATTTTTGGAAAAGATTCTCCAAAAATTTTTTCTGCTTTTATTTTTGATATATTTTCTACAATTTTTGGTTTTTGAATTCCTGGAAAAATTACATGTATTTTCGACGGATTTATCCCTACTTTAATTGCTAATTTTTTTGTAAAATTTGAGTTAGCAATAATAAAATCCGCTTTATTTGTGCTTTTGATTAGTCTTTTATTTAATGATGAACCTATTTCATGATTAATTTCTTTCGAGTGAAGAAGGCAAAATGATCTAGTTTTTTTTAAACACTCTGTTTTGATTAATTCTAGACTTTTCCAATGGTCTGCAAATACTGCTCTAATACTTGGGTTAGTATTCATAAAATTGTTAACCAAATTAGCTTTTCTATATTTTCTAAAAAGCTTAATTCCTTTTACTCTTTCGATATTTATCGATGACTTACTGTCGTAAATATTTGAATCTTGATATTCATAAGCAAATACTTTGACAGGTCCATGATTTAATAAATTTTCTGATAGACCACCCATTAATATTTGCATTCCGCCAACATCTGGTGGAAAGTTTCTTGTTACAACCAGAAACATTATTTAAACCATTTTATATTACATCCCATACTTGGTATTTGATTTTTTGGACCTATTCCGGATTTTGCCACCAGTTTCATGGCAGTTCTAAGATCACTATCACCTTGAGAAACAGGTTCCAAATCTTTCAGTTCTCTTATTCTACCTCTGTATTGGAGTTCAAGATTTTTGTTATAACCAAAAAAATCAGGCGTACATACGGCATCGTAATCTTTTGCTACTTTTTGAGTGTCATCAATTAGATAAGGAAAAGAAAAATTATGTAGTTTGGAAAAAGATATCATGTTTTCAAAAGAGTCTTCAGGGTAATTTTTTACATCATTAGACATTATAGCAACTGATTTTATATCCAAGTCTTCTAGAAATTTTACATCTTCAACAATATCTTTGATGATGGCCTTTACGTATGGGCAGTGATTACAAATGAACATAACCAAAGTGCCATTATCTCCTTTAACCATATCCAAAGATATTTTTTTCTTCTCAGTAGATAACAGATTAAAATCTTTGGCTTTTTCTCCAAAATTGCAAATTGGTGTTTTAGTAAGTGTCATTCAAATATATTAATAAACTAAGATTTAAGATTTGGAAAACAAAAGTTTATTTTTTTCTGAATCTTCTAATTAAACTAGAGGTATCCCATCTATTGCCACCCATTTTTTGAATTTCTTCATAATATCCATCCACTATTTTGGTAACAGGTAATGGTGAATTATTTTTTTTAGCTTCATCAATAGCAATTTTTAAATCTTTTCTCATCCAGTCAACCGCAAAACCAAAATCAAATTTATCATCAATCATTGTTTTGTATCTATTTTCCATCTGCCATGATTGTGCGGCACCTTTTGAAATAACTTCAATAACATTTTCCATTTTCAATCCTGCATTTAAACCAAAATTTATTGATTCGGATAATCCTTGAACAAGTCCAGCTATACAAATTTGGTTAACCATTTTTGCTAATTGACCACTTCCAGAAGGTCCTAGTAATTGCACTTTCTTGCTGTAACAATCGATAACATGTTTGGCCTTGTCAAAATCTTTTTTATCTCCACCAACCATTACTGTTAGCGCGCCTTTTTCTGCTCCGGCTTGACCTCCTGAAACGGGAGCATCTAGAAAACCAAAGCCATGAGCTTTAGCATTTTTATAGAGTTCTCTTGCAACTTTTGCTGATGCTGTAGTGTTATCTATATATATAGAATTCTTTTTTATTGTATTAAAAATTCCTTTTTTACCAATGGCTACTTCTCTTAAATCATCGTCATTACCTACGCACGTAAATACAAAATCAGAATCTTTAGCTGCTTCCTCTGGCGTTTTTGCAATTTTGCCTTTGTATTCATTAGTCCATTTTTCAGCTTTAGACTTTGTTCTATTATAAACGGTTACATTGTGTCCTGCCTTTGATATATATCCGGCCATGGGGTAACCCATTACACCAAGACCAACAAAGGAAACTTTACAACTCATAATATGATTATAGATATAGTTAGATCTAATTTCAAAATAATAATTTTTGGTTTCATTTTTACTTTTTTTTCATGTGTTGGTCAAAGTTTTTTTATAGGACTATTTAATTCAAATATTAGAGAAGAATTAAATATTTCTCACGGAGAATTTGGCACTATTTACGGGATTGCTACTTTATGCAGCAGTTTGGCCCTAATTTGGCTAGGAAAAAAAATTGATGATTTAAAGTTAATTAATTATTCTCTTTTAGTTGTAATTTTTTTAAGTTTTGCAGTACTTTTTTTTTCACTTGTTAATGGAACAATTGTTTTAGTTTTAGGAATATTTTTTTTAAGATTATCAGGCCAAGGGTTAATGGCCCATACTGCATCAGTTGGGATTAGTAGATATTTTAATCAAAGTAGGGGAAAAGCATTGAGTTGTGTATGGATTGGAATGTCTCTTGGAGAGTTTTTACTACCTGTAATGATAGTTTACTTTTTGTCATTTTTATATTGGAGAAATGTATGGCAAGGAATTGCAGTTATAATTTTATTAATCTTACCAATGTTTACTTATCTTACTATTAAAGACATAAATAAATTTTCTAGAGAAGATAATAATGGAGATCATACAAATAAAAATATTGATACAGTCAAAAGTTGGACCAGGAGAGAAGTATTAAAAGATTTAAGGTTTTATTCAATTTTGCCAGCTATGTTAGCATCATCATTTATAATTACTGGTATAGTTATTAATCAAACATTTATTATAGAATCTAAGGATTGGGGAAAATTTGCAATTGCCAAATCATTTATGATTTATTCATTACTAACTGTAGCTACTTTATTCCTTTCAGGATTTTTGGTAGATAAATTCACTAGTAGAAAAATTTTTCCACTACTTAATGTTCCATTATTATTAAGTTTGGTTATACTGATTTTTTTTGATCATCCTTATTCTGCTTTTGTTTTTATGGGATTTATGGGTATTTCAAACGGATTAACAAATGTTTTGATGTCTTCTTTCTGGGCTGAAATTTATGGAGTAAATCATTTGGGTTCTATTAAGGCTTTAACAGGTTCATTTATGGTTTTTTCAACCGCTTTGGCGACTGCAGTTTTTGGAGTATTAATTGATTCAGGATATTCAATAGAAAATATTGCTTTTTTATGTTCAGTTTATACTGCAATATCAATAGGTATCGTCCTTATTTTTCAAAAAACTTATAAACCGTTATTACAAAATAAAACTTGATTTTTTCCACACTTTTCATTATCTATTGCTCATCTTATGGCACGAATAACAGTGGAAGATTGCTTAAGTAAAGTAGATAATCAGTATGATTTAGTACTGTTGGCTAAGGAAAGAGCATCACAACTTAATGCAGGAGATAAACCGTTAGTTCCAGAAAATAACGATAAAAATACAGTGATATCACTAAGAGAAATAGGTGAAGGAAAAATTTCAGTAAAAACTATAGAGGAGTCTGTAATCAATAAACTAAGGAAAGTACAAATCCAACCTACTGAATTGGAAGATTTGGAAATCGAAGATGAAGACAATTTTGACAAAATATATAAAGGGGAAGTTTCAAAAAGCGGAACCGCAATTTTACCTTCAAAGAGGGCAAGAAGAATGCCAGAGAAAATTATCGCTAGATATGAAGCCGAAAATGACGAAACAAAAAAAGATACCAAACAAACTGATGAAAAAGCTAAAGACGTTTCTTTACTAGCTGAAAAAAAGACAGAATAATAATATAATTCATTTCACAATATAATATAAAAAGAATAAGAAGTTGTTTATGAAAAAAACAGTTTCAGTAGCTCCAATGATGGATTGCACTGATAGACATGATCGCTTTTTTCTAAGACTAATAAGTAAAAATGTAATGTTGTATACCGAAATGGTTGCAACAAAATCTGCTATTCACGGCGATCGGAAAAAAATTCTAGCATTTAGTCCAGAAGAAAAACCTTTGGCCCTTCAAGTTGGCGGTTCAGATAAAAAAGAACTCTCAAACGTTGCAAAAATAGCTGAAGATATGGGTTACGATGAAATTAATATTAATCTTGGTTGTCCAAGTAAAAAAGTTCAAAAAAATATGTTTGGTATATGTTTAATGAAAGAACCAAACTTAGTTTTTGAATGTATTAATGAAATGGTAAATTCTTGCAATATCCCGGTAACAACTAAAACAAGAATTGGTTTTGATGACACAGAAAATTTTGATTATTTAAATAAATTTATACTGAAAATGAAAGAAGCTGGATGCACAACCTTTATTATACACGCGCGTAAAGCAATACTTAAAGGTTTAACTCCAAAACAAAATTTAAATATTCCAAAATTAAATTATGAAATGGTTTATAAAATTAAAAAAGAAAATCCTGACTTAGAAATTATTATAAACGGTGGAATTTCTAAAATTGAAGAAATAAAAAATCATTTAAAAATATGCAATGGCGTAATGATAGGTAGAGCGATATATCAAAATCCATACTTTTTAGTCGATATAGAAAGAGAAATATTTAATGTTAAGTATCATCCCACAAGAGAAGATGTGACAGAGAAATTATTAAAATATTTAGAAAAAGAAGTTAAATTAGGAACTAAAGTTAATCATATAATGAGACATACTGTTGGTTTATACCATGGGCAAATTGGTTCTAAAAATTGGAAAAGATATTTAAGCGATAATATGATGGCAAGAAATTCAGATTTTCAAAAAGCAAAACATATAATGACAATCGTTCAAAATAACGAGAAAATTAATCAAACAATTGCATGATAGAAAATTTAGATCAAAATCAAATAATATTTTTTGTTATTGTTATGGCCCTTGCAGCAATACCAGTAGGTTTTGTTGCCGGGTTATTCGGAGTTGGTGGAGGATTAATAATAGTACCTGTACTTTTTTACATTTTCGATTCTGCTGGATTGGATCGGTCGTTTATTATGCATTTAGCCGTTGGTACTTCATTTGCGATTATAATTCCCACCTCATTCGTTTCTACTATAACACATATGAAATTCAAAGCAGTTGATTTTGATATTGTTAAAAGTTTTGGAGTTTTTGTTATGTTTGGAATTATTATAGGAACTATTTTTGCAGTAAATTTAAAAACAGCTTACTTAATTCTCTTTTTTTCGATCATAACAATGTTTTTTGCTTTTTATTTTTTGATCTCAAAAGAAAAGATGAAACCGATGCAGAATAAAATGAATATGATGCATAAAATTATTTTAGGTTCCCTGTCAGGTTTTTTTGCTGCTCCCATGGGAATAGGTGGTGGCTCAATTAATGTACCCATATTAAAAATGTTTGGGTACTCAATAAATCAAGCTATTGGAAGCTCAGCAGCAATAGGCTTTCTAGTTTCTCTAATAGGAGCGTTAGGTTTTGCTATTTCAGGAACATATCTTGATACTGAGGCTCCACTAAGTTTTGGATTTGTTAATATTCCAGCATTCTTAATTTTTATACCTATTACTATGATAATGGCTAAAATTGGAGCTAAAGCAGTCCATCAAATCAACAAACAGATTATTAATAGACTGTTTGGTGTTTTTCTTTTTATTGTCTCTTGTAGATTATTTTTAGAATATCTTTCTTTTTAAATTTTTTGATCGTAGTCACCAACTTTTCCAGTTTTTTGTAACATTCTATCAATAAATTCAAATATTTTCTTTTTTCTTTTATCGGATGTTGGGCTTTCAGTTACAACTACCAATGAAGGTTTATTTGAAGACGCTCTGATTAAACCCCACGAACCATCTTCTAAAGAAAAACGAACACCATTGACTGTTAATATATCAGCAATTTTTTGATCATCTATTTTGGTGTTACTAGCTTTTAAATTTTGTACTTCTTTAACTAAAGATTCGACAACTTTATATTTTTCTTCATCCTTGCAAAACGGTGCCATAGTAGGAGTTTGATATGTTTTGGGTAGTTCATTTATTATTTCTGATATTTTTTTATTTTGATTATCTAATAAACGGCAAACTTGAATTGCAGAATTAATTCCATCGTCATATCCATAACCAAGCGGTTGGTTAAAAAAGAAGTGGCCACTTTTTTCAAATCCAGCTAAGGCTTTAACTTCGTTAACTTTTCTTTTGATATGAGAATGGCCCGTTTTCCAATAGATAGTTTCGCAGTTATTTTCTAAAAGGATTTTATCTTTTGCAAATAAAGCAGTTGATTTTACATCAACAATAAATTTTTTATTTTTATAATTTGGAGCTAAGTTTCTCGCTATAAGTAAACCTACTTTGTCAGAGTAAATCTCTTTTCCATTGTTATCAATTATACCAACTCGATCACCATCACCATCAAAGCCAAAACCAACATCAGCATTGTTTTTACGAACAGACTCACTAATATCGTGAAGCATTCTTAGATCCTCAGGATTAGGATTATATTTAGGAAAGTTATAGTTAAGGTTACAATCTAGTTCTACAATTTCACAACCAATTTCTTTAAGAACTTTTGGAGCAAATATACCAGCTGTTCCATTGCCACACGCAACCACAACTTTAAGTTTTTTTTTAATTTTGCCTTTTATTAAATTATTAATATAAATATCTTTAAATCCTTTAATTTCCTTATAAGATCCTTTTCCTTTGATAAATTTTTTTTCTAAAACAATTTTTTTTAATTCATTCATTTCAGCAGGAGAGTGGGTCAATCCTTTTTCAATACCCATCTTTATTCCGGTCCAACCATTTTCATTATGGCTTGCGGTAACCATTGCCACAGCATCTGCGCCTAGATTAAATTGGGCAAAATAAACAGTTGGTGATAAAGCCAACCCAATATCTTCAATGTTACATCCAGTATCAATTAAACCCTCCATAAGTTTTTTTTTGACTTCTTCGCTATAAGATCTGTAATCATGTCCAACTATTACTCTTGGAGATTTATTTGTTTTTAAAATAATTTGCGAGCCTAAGCCTTGACCTACATTTTTAATTCCCTCTTTATTAATGTCTTTTGGATATAACCATCGTGCATCGTATTCTCTAAACCCCAAAGGATTTATATGTGCATCCTTTAATGTAGGCATTATCCTTTATCTAATATTTTTTGTTTTTTATCAGTACTTAAATTTTATCCTTGATATTATATTAATGTTCTTATAATGTTCTATTGATTTGCTTAAACATGTAGTATACAAGGCTATTGTGTACACAACATATAGTTGTTTTTACACAAAACTTTAATAAAATAAGCGTTTTATGAATAAAAATTTATCTTTGGCAATCGAGAAGGCTGTCGAAAAAATTAACCCTAAAGACAATTTTCCAGTAAATCAAAGCAAAGCTGATAAAAAACTCGACCTCTTTTCACTAACTTCTCAAACAGAACTTTTTCAAAATGACAAAGGAATAACAATTAAAATTGATAGAACTAAAGATTCGAAATTAACTGATTTTGGTAAAGCGACTTTGAGTGACAGATACTTGGGACAAAATGAGTCCTATCAAGACTTATTTGCTCGTGTTGCAAGCATATACGCTGATGACAATTTACACGCACAAAGACTTTATAATTATATAAGCAATTTGTGGTTTATGCCAGCTACTCCGATTTTATCTAACGGAGGTAACGAGAGGGGATTACCAATTTCATGTTTTTTAAATGAAGCGGGAGATAGTTTAAGTAGCATTTTAGATTTATGGAATGAAAATGTTTGGTTAGCGGCAAAAGGTGGTGGCATCGGTAGTTATTGGGGAAATCTTAGATCTATAGGAGAAAAGATAGGAAGAGTTGGAAAAACGTCTGGGATTATTCCTTTTATTAAAGTAATGGATTCATTAACAATGGCTATCAGCCAAGGTTCTCTACGTAGAGGTTCAGCAGCATGTTATCTTCCTATAGATCATCCAGAAATAGAAGAATTTATGGAAATGAGAAGACCCACTGGCGGCGACCCAAATAGAAAAGCTTTAAACTTACATCACGGCGTATTGGTTAGTGATGCTTTTATGAGAGCTGTTGAAACCAATTCTGAGTGGGCATTAAAAAGCCCCAAGGATGGAATAATTCAATCTACTTTATCAGCAAGGAATTTATGGATAAGATTATTGATGGCAAGAGTAGAGACAGGAGAGCCTTATATCATTTTTGTAGATACAGTAAATAGACAAATTCCACAACATCACAAGCTTGCAGGGCTTAATGTAAAAACTTCAAATCTTTGTAGTGAAATTACTTTACCGACAGGAGTAGATAAAGATGGCAATGACAGAACGGCAGTATGCTGTTTATCTTCTTTGAATTTAGAAACATACGAAGAATGGAAAGATCAACCAAATTTTATTGAGGATGTAATGAGATTTTTGGATAATGTTTTAACAGATTTTATTACTAGAGCTCCAGACTCCTTTAAAGATGCAAAATACTCAGCAACGAGAGAAAGAAGTGTAGGTTTAGGTGTAATGGGTTTTCATTCATTTTTGCAAAAAAATTCGATTCCATTAGAATCAGTAATGAGCAAAGTTTGGAACAGTAAGATTTTTGAACATATTCAAATTAAAGTTGATCAAGCATCTAAAAAATTAGCTAAAGAAAGAGGAGCATGCCCTGATGCAGAAGAATACGGTTTTAAAGAAAGATTTTCTAATAAAACCGCTATAGCTCCCACCGCATCTATTTCTATAATTTCCGGAGGAGCATCTCCTGGTGTTGAACCAGTTGCTGCTAATAGTTATACACACAAGACTCTTTCTGGATCTTACAATGTTAGGAATAGATATTTAAAAAAAGTATTAGAAAAATATAGAAAAAATGATGATGAAACTTGGTCAACTATTACAACTAATCAGGGGTCAGTTGAACACTTAGATTTTTTAACTAGAAATGAAAAAGATGTATTCAAAACAGCATTTGAAATAGATCAAAAATGGATAGTCGAGCTAGGCGCAGATAGAACTCCTTTTGTTTCCCAATCTCAATCGATTAATATTTTCTTACCAGCAGATGTCCATAAAAAAGAGTTACATCAAGTACATTTCCAAGCTTGGAAAAAAGGGTTGAAAAGTTTGTATTATTGTAGATCTAAATCAATACAAAGAGCTGAGAATATAAATAGAGGACTCTCAACAGGAGCAGCTATTACTAAAACGAAAGAAGATCAAGATAATGAAGAATGTTTATCATGCCAGTAGTAAAGTTAGAAAAAAATAAAGAAGCTCAAAAAAAGTCGGGTTTATTAGTTGGAAATCCTATTTATAAACCCTTTAGATATCCATGGTGCTATGATGCTTGGTTAACACAACAGAGGATACATTGGCTTCCAGAAGAAGTTCCTTTAGGTGACGATGTTAGAGATTGGCAGAAAAATCTAAATCAAGCAGAAAAAAATTTATTAACTCACATATTTAGATTTTTTACTCAAGCAGATGTTGAGGTTAGTAACTGTTATATAAGACATTATATGAATGTATTTAAGCCGACAGAAACACTAATGATGATGTCAGCATTTGCTGCTATGGAAGGTGTTCATATCGCAGCTTATTCTCATCTATTAGATACTATAGGAATGCCAGAATCAGAATATTCAGCTTTTTTAAAGTATAAAGAAATGAAAGATAAGTACGATTACATGCAAGGTTTTGATGTAAAATCAAATCACAATATTGCAAAGACCATTGCTGTCTTTAGTGCTTTTACAGAAGGTTTACAATTATTTGCTAGCTTTGCAATTCTACTAAATTTCCCAAGGTATAATAAAATGAAAGGTATGGGTCAAATTGTAACTTGGTCTGTTAGAGATGAAACATTGCACTGCAATTCTATGATTAAATTATTTAAAACTTTTATTGACGAAAATCCTGATATCTGGACAGAGAAACTTAAAAAAGAAATTTATGAAGCATGTAGAACAATAGTTTCACATGAAGATGCTTTTATAAACCTGGCATTTGAAATGGGACCTATTCAAGGTTTAACATCTGGTGAGATTAAGCAATATATCCGTTGGATAGGAAATAGAAGATTAATTCAACTTGGATTAGAACCAATTTATCAGGTAGAAAAAAACCCATTAACATGGTTGGATACTATGCTTAATGCAGTAGAACATATGAATTTCTTTGAAGGTAGAGCTACTGAATATTCAAAGGCTTCAACTAAAGGTTCGTGGGCAGAAGCCTTCTCATAAAACCAATAATAAATTTACTTCCTTATATTAAGAACAATTAGTAAAATAATTTCCTGAAAGGAGGGTTTATGGCAAAATTTTATCTTATGGGAAATTATACCTCAAAAGCATTTCAAGGTTTTGTTTCTAATCCTGATACCGATAGGAGTGCAGCAATTAACGCTGTTGCTAAAGCTGTGGGAGGTAAAGTATTAAGCTATGATATTGTTAGAGGCTCTTACGATTTTATCGTTTCACTAGATGCTCCTAACTTTGAAAGTATGGCAGCCGCGAAGCTTGCTACAGAAGCAACTGGGGCAGTTACTAATATAAACATAATGGAACCAATTAACATTAACAGTGTTGCAAAACTTGCTGCAAAAGCAGCGGCTTCTTATAAAGTTCCTGGAAAATAATTTTATCTTTGGTTGAGAAGCATTACTTTACGATGCTTCTCGCCACTGTATTTAGAAAGTGGTCTGATTAACTTATTGGCTGCATGTTGTTCCATTATGTGTGCAGACCATCCTGTTATTCTTGAAATAACAAATATTGGTGTAAAAAAATCAGTATCAAATCCCATCAAGTGATAGATTGGTCCAGTAGTATAATCCACATTTGGATGAATATTTTTTTTTTCTAACATTATATCTTCAATGATTTGACTCATCTTAGGTAAGTTTTTTTCTTTAAGTAGTTCTGCAACCTTCAAATAATATTTTTTCATGGTAGGAACCCTAGAATCTCCTTTGCTATAAACTCTATGACCAAATCCCATAATGATTTTTTTCTTTTCCAAAGCATCTAAAATCCATTTTGCTGCATTTTCTGGCTTTTTAATTTTTTTAAACATATGCATAACTTCCTCATTAGCACCACCATGGAGAGGGCCTTTCAAACTAGCAATAGCTCCTGTAATTGCTCCATGAATGTCAGATAAGCTGCTTGTTATAGTTCTTGCGGTAAAAGTTGACACGTTAAAACTATGTTCAGCGTATAAGATAAGAGAAACATCAAACGCTTTTACGATTTCCTTTTTAGGAACTTTGCCAAAGCACATATAAAAAAAGTTTTCAGAGAAAGATAATTTCTTCTTAGGTGGAATTACATTTTTGTTTTTTCTAGCTCTAAA
>Ga0207913_1000266_pt1 | contig 14087 bp, 14 predicted proteins | sample DeeseametaMP2913_FD_184168 | JGI IMG/M metagenome (GOLD analysis project Ga0207913, IMG submission 184168) | Marine microbial communities from the Deep Atlantic Ocean - MP2913 (SPAdes) | ecosystem: Environmental > Aquatic > Marine > Oceanic | place: West of Santa Cruz de la Palma, Atlantic Ocean...
CTTATATTGTTATTTAGATAAAATTTATTTAAGGTTTAATGTTATTAAATCAATTTAATTAATCTTTAGTTAACTATAGAAGCCTAGTTAACGGCACCGGGCAACGGAACGCTCCTTCCAACATTTATATTAACTTGACATTTCTTATTAAATCTATTTAAAGGTTCACTGTTGTTAGTTTTTTCTAACAATTTGTTGTTAGTTTTTTCTAACAATAAAGTTAAACTAAAAAGAAAGAAGATAAAATGAGTATAAAAGGAAAAGTTAAGTGGTTTAATGGACAAAAAGGATATGGTTTCATTGAACGAGAAGATAAGGAAAAAGATGTTTTTGTTCATGCTTCTGCAGCTGAAGCAGCAAGCTTGCAGTTAAACGAAGGTGATGCATTAACATTTGAAGTTGAGAACGGCGAAAAAGGTCCTTCCGCAGTTAATCTGCAAAAAGCTTAATCGTATTTCAATAAATTTCAAAACATTTGGGGTAGAACTTAAAAAAGTTTATAATATTTAATTTCTGCCCCATACGTGCGTCAGGCTCATAAACACGTATAGAGATAGTTTTTTCATTTTGGATAGCGTTTAAACTTGGGTAGACGATTATCAAGTTTATAATAATCTAGTTTTCCTTTAACAAATATATTCATTTTGGTTTTTAGTTTAGTTGGTCTATTAAACATCCCAGCTGCAATTGAAATATTGTTGCTGCCTATGAACTTAAAAAATAGACTTGCTCCACACTTCCTGCAAAATCCTCTTTTGGCTCTTTTTGAAGATCTAAACCACTTTAATGTTTTTTTTTTAAAAAATTTAACATTCTGTTCTTGAACATTTGTATATGCCGCGTAGTGACCGTGTGTCTTCATACACTGAATACAATGACAATTTTCAACATCCCGATGATATCCGCGCGTTCCCAATTGTACGCCACCACACAGACAACTTGCTTTTAAAGACAATTTTTTCATTATTCATCTGACATAGGACTATTAATCGGCGTTGATATAATAGGTTCTAATTCGTCCTGTGATTGCTCCGATACCGTTTTTTTTTGCTTCTCTAAACGCTTAGGAAATTTCACGTATTTTTTCTTTTTATTTTTATTTTCCTTTCCTTTTTTTTTTCGGTGGCGAGTATGACTGCCTCGAGTTTTCCCACTTGACACACTTTTCATTTTAATTCGTATACATCCCAATTTGTTTTTTCTGACACTCTATCATATAAAGATTTGGCTCTAACATTATCATCGCGCGTTATCCATCTCACTAAATTCCAACCTTTAGATTTTGATATTTCTTTCATTTTATTAATTAATTTTTCACCAATTTTTTGACCTCTGTACTTTGGATCTACAAATAAATCATCAAGAAAACCGATGTCTTGCCCTCTCAATGGACTTGGCATTCTCCTATAATGAGCAAGTCCAACTATATTACCATCAACTTCATAAACAAGACCTTCAACTTCATGATTTTTATCGTGCAACCAATTCCATACCGTTTGAAGAATTTTATTATTCATTTCTACTTTATAAAAAACTGCATATCCTCTATAAAGTTTTTCCCATTGCTCTTTATCTTTTAATTGAATTTCCCTAATCATTTTGAAAGTTGTTTTATAATCGTTGCTACGAAATGAATTCTATCTTCTTCACCACCATTAAAAAAATTGTGATATTTTGTATTGTCTACGACCCAAACGGATCCATCTGCAGGCATATGGCGAGCCTCTTTATCAACTACCATGATTGCTCCCGGATTTGTAATAATAGGTATATGTAATCTTGGTTCAGGATCTCTATGCCAGCTTAAAGTTGTTCTGGGTAATTTCCAAAGCACTCTAACTCTACCTAATTTATATTTTTTTAGTAATGTATCATAAACTTCTTTGAAATAAGTATCTTCAAATAATTTTACAAACCCTGAATATTTTGTTTCATCTATACGTTCTTCACGCATAACTTCAACACCTGTGCTATCTGGTCTTGTCCAATATAATCCTCTAACATTACCGCCTGTAATTGAATTTGGATCTCCTGGAATTTGTGTTAAACAAATTGCATTAATGTCTCTTTCCCCTAATGGTGATTGCCTTGCTACTCGTGAATCTATTGTCTTTACTGCTTCTCTTAATTTTGCAAGATCAAATTTAAAATCGGTATCTATATAAAAATTATCCATTATATTAATTTTTTAGTGCTGGAAATACCGGATTAACTTTTAAAAATAACCTTTGATATTCCTGCTTAATACACTTATTCGAAACATAAAAAATATTTTTTGCCTCTACAATTTTTTTCGCTTCATCGTTTCGAATACCATATTGTAACCAAAAAACTTTTGCCCCAACTTTTATAGATTCTTCAGCTATCTTTAGAGCTTCTTTTGATGGACGGAATACATCAACTATATCTACTGGCAATTTAATATCATTTAATTTAGCCACTATAGTTTCTCCATGTATTATTTCTCCAGCCGAAAATGGATTAACAGGTATAACTCTATAACCAAATTCTTGCATATATTTCATTACAATCGTTGAAGGCCTTCTTCTAACATTAGTAGATACTTCTTTTTTGATTGAACTCACTCCGACCATAGCAATTGTTTTGGATGTCTCGAGTGTTTTTTTTATTAGTTCATCTTCAATCATTTACTTATTTTTCCAATTTGGTTTTCTTTTTTCTAAGAATGCTAAAATTCCTTCTTCTGCATCAAGTTCCATAGCATTTTTAGTCATAACTTCACTTGTATACTGATAAGCCTTGCGCAAAGGCATTTCTAATTGTTTATAAAAAGCTTTTTTGCCAATTTTAATTGTAAGATTAGATTTAGATGCAATTTTTTTTGCAAGTGCCAAAACTTCATCTTCAAGTTTTGAAATAGGATAATGATCATTTATTAATCCGATTTCTTTGGCATAAGCTGCATTTATAGGATCTCCGGTTAACAACATTTTCATCGTTTTCTTTCTATTTACCTTTCTGCTGACTGCTACCATCGGCGTACTACAAAACAATCCTATATTTACCCCTGGAGTTGCAAATATTGCATCATCTGAACTAACTGCTAAATCACAACTTGCTACTAATTGGCAACCTGCTGCAAAGGCTGCTCCATGAACTTTTGCTATAACTGGTTTTTTTCCCTCTATAATTTCTAACATTAATTTTGAGCATAAATTAAATAATTTTTTATATTTTAATTTCTTTTTAAGGGAACGAATTTCTTTTAAATCGTGACCACCACTGAATCCTTTTCCAGATCCTTCGATAATAATAACTTTAGTTTTATTTTCATTATTTAAACTTTTGAAAATATTAATTAATGATTTAAGTGTTTTAGAGGATAGTGCGTTATAGGTATGGGGTTCATTTAGTTTGATTCGAGAAATACCATCAATTGGTGGTTCAACAACAATGTTTGAAGCATTTGTCATAAAGTAAATTTATGCATTTTTTTTAGAATAAGTCATCCATTTGATTATAGATAAATTATTCATAAACACGTATAAAGAATTATATTAATGTTAGGAAAAGTTGAAATTCTTATAGTTATAATTGTCCTTTTGCTTGCATTTTATTTTATAATTTCCTGGGGCGCTGGAAAAAGGAAAGATTCTCCAGCTTCGACAGAAATTAAAAGATATTTATTTGGAGTTCGCATTTTAATAATTCTTATTGCCATAGTTTCGCTAATTTTATGGTTATTAATGTAAAATATGAAATATAGATACGAATTTGATAGTTTAGGAAAAATAAAAGTCCCAAGCGATAAATACTGGGGTGCGTCGACCCAGAGATCTAACAAACATTTTAACATAGGCGACTTTTTGGTGAGGCCAATTGTTATTAAGTCTATCGCTATGATTAAGAAAGCTGCAGCAATAATAAACACAAAAAATGGGGATATTGATAAAAAATTATGTAAAGCAATTATTAAAGCATCGAACGAAGTTATTTCAGGAAAACTTAATGATCATTTTCCCCTTAAAGTCTGGCAAACAGGTTCTGGTACTCAAACTAATATGAATGTTAATGAAGTTATAGCTAATAGAGCTAATGAAATCCTTGGAGCTAGACTAGGAAGTAAAAAGCCTGTGCACCCCAATGACCATGTTAATAAATCTCAATCAACCAACGACGTTTTTCCAACTGCTATGCATATGGCTATAGCAATCAGAGCAAAAGGCAAACTGTTACCTTTTCTTAAATTACTTAATAAAGAATTAGAAAAAAAATCTAAACAGTTTAAAAAAATTATAAAAGTAGGAAGAACTCATCTTCAAGATGCTACACCCATTACATTGGGGCAAGAATTTTCTGGATACAATTCACAATTAAGTAAATGTATTAAAAGAATAGAATTGGCGCTTGAAGAAATATATTTTTTGGCTCAGGGTGGAACAGCAGTGGGTACAGGTTTAAATACTAAAAAAGGTTTCGATAAAAAAATAATAGCTGAATTAAGAAAATTTACTAAGCTTCCTTTTAAACCTGCGCCAAATAAGTTTGCTGCATTAGCGGCACACGATGCCATTGTAAATTTTTCTGGAACAATGAATACAACTGCCGTTTGTTTAATGAAAATTGCAAATGATATCAGATTTTTAGGATCTGGTCCCAGAGCTGGGTACGGAGAACTGATTTTACCAGAAAACGAGCCAGGTTCCTCCATTATGCCTGGAAAAATAAATCCAACACAATGTGAAGCTGTCACGATGGTTTGTGTGAAAGTAATTGGAAATCATAATGGTATAACAATAGCCGGCTCTCATGGCCACTTTGAACTAAACGTATTTAAGCCCTTAATTATTCATAATATTTTACAATCTATTCATATAATGGCGGACTCTTCAAAAAGTTTTGCAAATTATTGTATTAAAGGTTTAAAAGCGGATAAAAAAAGAATCAAAAATCTTTTAGATAATTCGTTAATGCTGGTAACCGCACTGTCTCCAAAAGTTGGTTATGATAATGCTGCAAGAATTGCGAAAAAAGCGCACAAGAATGGAACAACTTTAAAAGAAGAGTCCATCAAATCTGGTTTAATAACTGAAAAAGAATACGATAAAATTGTAGATCCTAAAAAAATGATAAAACCACAGTAAATTAGTTTGTTTCGCTTGTTATCGATTTTATAAACTTTTTAAATTTAGGAAAGAGAAATAAACTTTCAAGGCCATCTTCTAACATAAAATCATTAAATTCTTGTTCTATGAAGTTAATATCATCATTGCTTAATTTTTCACTACCCGATACTTCATAAAAACTTGCCCTTAAATTCTCTAGATCAAAATTGCCGGAAACAAAAAAATTAGAAGGAAGATCTTTTTTATTAAAGATGCCAAATTTACTTAAAAATTTTTTTTGATTATCTACAAATATATTACTTTCAAATCTAAAATTAGTAAATTTTTTATCGTTATTAATTGTGCCCAATAAATCTGAGGCACCTAATTTACCCAGATTAATCAAAAATTGTTCTATTAAAATATTACCATTATTAAATTTTACACGAGACTCGATAGATTTTACTAAGTTGTAACTAGAGTATATTTTATCCGAAGATAAACTAAACTTACCATTTATTTTATTATTAATTTTAAATAAATTTTTTTGTTTTTTTGCATCTAGAGCTAATAAATAATTGTATAATTTTGTAAAATTTATACTGTCTAAATTTATATCTAAATTAAAATTAAAATAAGGTAAAAATGTAATTTTACCTTCTAATTTACCATCTAAAAAAGTATTTCTTAAATTTGATTTATTAATTACTAATTCGTTATCTTTATAATCAAAAACTGCTGTAATTCTATTTTTGCCTTTTTTTATTAACAAATTACCATTTCTAATATTTTTATCTTTTTCTGAATTAGTAAAGTTAACTTTTGTAAGAAAATTTATATTTGACATTTTTAATATGATGTCTGTGAATGATTTACTATCAACTACTTTACTATTCAAATTAACATAAATATCATCGTTTAAAAATTTTCCTTTTAATTTAGCATCAATAGAATCTTGCATAAATTTTAAATATAAATTTGCATTATTAATAGTTGCTACATAATTTTTTCCATCAAAAAATATAATTTGACCTTTTGCAAAAGTAATTGGAATAAGATTAATTTTTTTTATAAAAATATTTTTGTATTCTTTAAAATTTTTTGAATTAAGATTAATTTCAAAATTATTAAATTTTATCTTTTTAAATTTGTGTTTTTCTTTTACTAATAAATTTTTAATGGAAAGCTTAATTGTTGTATTCTTAACTGTCATCAGAGTATCTTTTTTTTCGAAAAGGTCATTTATTATTAAATCTTTAATTTTTATTCTTGGGGTTGGATAAAAACTATAATAAACTTTTCCTTTTATTAAACACTCAACATTTTGATTGATACATACAGTTTTTGCTATTTTTGATTTATCGTAACTATAAAATTTAGGTATAACTACATATACAAACCCCATAAAAATTACAAAGACAACAAAATATATTGGCACATATTTATAATTTGTGAGATTGATTTTTTTATTTATCCTATAAAAATCATATCTTCTAATATCAAGATATTTATAAACTTTTTTAAAATCTAACCTTCTAGGATCTATTAATTTATAAATTTTTAAAAAATCATATATTATAAATTTGATGCTCTTATTAATGTCAGAAAAAATATATTTTGAAATATAACTAAGAAAGTCAACAATATTACTCGAAATAGTTTTAATATTTTTATTAATGATTAAAAAAATATCTCTGAATATAGATTTGATACTTTTATTAATCTCAGAAAAAATATATTTTAAAATATAACTAAGAAAATCAGCAATATTACCCAGAGTAGTTTTGATTCTTTTATGAATTCTTGAAAAACTATCTCTTATACGACTGCTATTTTTCGAAATTGTGGAGAACTTAAATATTTTAAAATCGTCGTATTTCATTTATTGTGCTTTTTTTGAATTCATTTTAATTTAAAATAGTAAAATATAAATTTAATGGAAATTAGCAAACAAAATTATTTGGCTCATCTTAATAAAAATCAAAAAGAGGCTATAATTGATCTTGAAGGCCCTTGTCTAATAGTAGCAGGCGCCGGATCAGGTAAAACAAAAGTTTTAACCTCAAGAGTAGTGCATATCATAAAGGAAAAAAAAGCATGGCCAAATCAAATTCTGTGCGTCACATTTACAAATAAAGCTGCAAGAGAAATGCAAAACCGTGTGGTAAGCCTATTAAATCAAAAAACTAAATCTTTACCATGGCTCGGAACATTTCATTCTGTTAGCGCTAAAATCTTGAGAGCACATGCAGAAGCTGTTGGTTTAAATTCACGTTTTACAATTATTGATCAAGAAGATCAGCTAAGGTTAATAAAAAACATATGTAAGGCTGAAAATATAGACATAAAAAAAATATCACCTAAATTTGTTTTATCTCTAATTAACCAGTGGAAAAATAAAGGTTTGCTACCCAAAGACGTTGTTACGAAAAAAGGATTGCCATTAGAAAAAGCTATATTGAATGTTTATAAATTTTACCAAGAACGTCTAAAAATTTTAAATTCTTGTGATTTTGGTGATCTAATTTTACTTTGCGTAACCATGTTTGAAAATAATCCAGATATACTCGAGCTATATCTTAGCAACTTTAAATATATTCTTGTCGATGAGTACCAAGACTCAAATTATATTCAAAGTAAATGGCTCAATCTACTTGCTAAAAAAAATAACAATATTTGTTGTGTTGGAGACGATGACCAATCAATTTATAGCTGGAGAGGAGCCGAAATAAAAAACTTTTTAGATTTTAGCAAGATATATAAAAACACTAAAATTATTAAGCTTGAGCAAAACTACAGATCAACTCAAAACATACTAAGTGCTGCCTCGGGATTAATTTCAAATAATAATGATCGAATGGGAAAAAAATTATGGACCGATAGTAAAGATGGAGAGTTAGTCAAACTCACTTGTTACAAAAATGGAAAGGAAGAAGCTACTGGAATAAGTGATATTATTGAAACAAAACTTAAGAAAAAATATTCTTTAAACAATATATCCATATTAGTCAGGGCAATTTTCCAAACCCGAGAATTTGAAGAAAGATTTTTAAAAATCGGGATGGGTTACCGTGTAATTGGTGGAACAAAATTTTATGAAAGAGCAGAAATTAAAGATAGTGTAGCATTTCTAAGAATAGTAAATCAAAAAAATGACGATTTAGCTTTTGAAAGAATTATAAATGTGCCCAAAAGATCTGTGGGAGATAGTACATTAAAACAGTTACACGAATGGGGCAGAAAAAACAAAAAAACTTTAGAAGATTCGGTTATTGAACTTTTACAATTAGACAAAATCAAGCCAAAAACAAAATTGGGATTAGTAAAAATTTTGAACCTATTTAATAAATGGAGATCCGATTTAAAAAAAAAGAGACATTATGAATTAATGGAAATTATATTAGATGAGTCCGGATATTCAAAAATGCTAAAAGATAAAAAAGATTTAGAAAGTGAAGGAAGATTAGAAAATTTAAAAGAATTAATTAGAGGTATGCGTGACTTTGATAATCTACAAGGCTTTTTAGAACATGTTGCTTTAGCTACTTCAATTGATCAGGATTGGGATGGACAAAAGGTTAATTTAATGACAATGCACGCCGCAAAAGGTTTAGAATTTGATGCAGTTTTTTTACCTGGTTGGGAAGAGGGCCTATTTCCTCATCAAAAATCGTTGGAGGAAAAAGGAGATTTGGCCTTAGAAGAAGAAAGACGACTTGCTTATGTAGGCATAACTAGAGCCAAGAAAGAATCTTTCATATCTTTTGTAATGAATAGAATGTACAGAGGAGACTGGGTAGATCCTTTGACTTCAAGGTTTATTAACGAACTTCCGGAAAAAAATATTAAAAAAGAAGATTTAGTAGAATCAAATAATGAAGATTTCTTTTTTAATCAAGATATAGATTATAATGAAGGAATAAGAAGTCCTGGATGGGCTAGATTACAGAAAAAAAAGTTAAAAAGAATAAAATGAAGAAATTAATAAAATTAAGAAAATTTCTTAAAATTTATAAATTAGATGGTTATTTAGTACCAAAAAATGATGAGTATTTTAATGAATATGTCAACCAATCTAGCGACAGATTAAAATTTATTTCAAATTTTTCTGGTTCGGCTGGATTTGCAATAATCTTAAAAAACAAAAATTATTTGTTTGTTGATGGAAGATACACAATACAAGCTCGGATTCAGTCAGGAAAGAATTTCACAATTATTACAATACCTCAGAAATTTCCTAAGGACGTGTTAAAAACCAAAAAAAAACTCAAAATTGGTTTTGACCCAAAATTACATAGTGAAAAGCAAATAAATTTTCTTTTTAATATTAAAAACATTATTATTAAACCTATAAATGGAAATTTAATAGATATTGTTTGGTCTAAAAAGCCAAAAGATTTGATTAAACCTTTTTTTTCTCTTTCAAAAAAAGATGCTGGACAAAGCTCGCAAGAAAAAATCGCAAAAGTTAAAAACGTTCTTTTAAAGAATAAAGCAGACTATTTGTTAGTTACTGCGCCAGAAAATGTTGCGTGGATTTTAAATATTAGAGGTTATGACTCGGCTTTCTCTCCCATACCAAATGCCAGATTATTAATAAATAGTAAGGGAGATATAGATTTATTTTCACAACTGAAAAAAGTAACAAAAATAAAAAAAATTTTTTCTAAAAAAATAGAATTTCATGATGAAGATAAAATTGAAAAAAAGCTAAGAAACTTATGGAAAAATAATATTTGGTTGGATAGTTTGTCTTGTTCAATTCACTATAAAAATTTGCTTAGAAAAAGGAATAGAATTATAGAAAAGATAGATCCAATTTATTTCTATAAATCAATCAAAAATCCTACAGAAATAAAAAATATGAAGAAAAGTCATATGATTGATGGTGTCGCACTAACGAAATTTTTATTTTGGTTAAAGAAAAATTTTAGAAAGAAAAAAATCACAGAAATATCTGCTCAAAAAAAATTAGAAGGTTTCAGAAAAATGAATAAGACCTACAAATTTCCCAGCTTTAGTACAATCTCGGGTACTGGGCCGAATAGTGCCATAATTCATTATAAAGCATCAGTTAAATCAAATAGAACTCTAAAGAGAGGTGATCTATATTTGGTAGACTCTGGAGGACAATATTCTTTTGGAACAACTGATGTAACTCGAACCATTTCTTTGGACAATAATTCTAACTTTATAAGAGAAGTTTATACGCGTGTCTTAAAAGGTCACATTGCAGTTTCAGATTATAAAATCAGAAAAAATTCTAAAGGATCAGATATTGATCGAAATGCAAGAAAACCTTTGAAAAAGGTAAGACTAGATTATCCACATGGAACTGGTCATGGAGTTGGATATTTTTTGAACGTACATGAAGGGCCACAATCGTTTTCTAAAAACAATAAAGTAAATTTGAAACCTGGAATGATTATTTCTAATGAGCCAGGATATTACAAAGAGGGACATTTTGGTATTAGAATTGAAAATTTAATTTACATTAAAAAAAATAAATTTGAAGAATTAACCATGGCACCAATAGAAAAAAATCTAATAAAGAAAAAAATGCTTAATAAAAAAGAAATAGGTTGGTTAAATAAATACCACGCTAAAGTTAAAAAAAATTTATTTAGATTTATGAAACTTGAAGAAAAAGCTAATTTAATCGATGCCTGTTCACCTGTTTAATAAACCATACCAACTATTTTCATCAAGAATTTTAATATTCAGCTGTTTTGCTTGCTCAACTTTTTTAGGAGTCGGTTTAGAATCTCCAACAACTAAGTAGTCTAATTTTTTACTAGCAGTACCTAAAATTTTTCCTCCTTCTTTTGCTACTAATGCCTTTGCCTCGGCCCTACTCATTTTACTTAAACCTCCAGTAAACATGATTGTTTTTCCATAAAAAATTCCAGATTTTCTTATTTTAAAATCAGTAACATTTAATTCTTTGATTAAATTAGAAGTGGCATTTAAGTTGGCAGAATGCGAAAAAAATATTTCTAATGAATTAACTTGAGTTTCACCAATACCATCTAATTCTAAAAGGTAATTTAAAATTTTTTTTCTTTTTTCTCTATCAAAAAGTTCTTCAAATTTTTTAATACTTACAAAATATTCTGCCAAAGTTTTAGCATTCTCCTGGCCGATATGTCTTATTCCTATTGCAAAAATTAATTTATCTAATGATATTTTTTGCGATTTTTTAATAGCTTTTTCTAAATTAGATGCAGATAAATCTCCCCACCCCTCAAAACTAGAAATTTTCTTAAAATTTAAATTAAATATATCCGCTGGATACTTTATCATATTTAAATCCCAAAAATTTTGAATTATCTTTTTTCCGAAACCATCAATGTTTAATGCATCTTTTGATGCGAAATGTTTTAACTTTTCTCGTAAAATTTCTTTACAATTGAATTTTGGATCTGGGCATCTAGTTACGGCATCCTTTTTTTTTGTACTATAATTAAATTCTTTTATCGTTTTTGATCCACATGAAGGACATTTATCTGGAAAATTAAATTTTTTTATATTTTTATTTCTTTTTGCTTTATCGACGTACAAAACTTGTGGAATTACATCTCCAGCTCTTTGAATACATGCGGTATCGCCTATTCTAATATCCTTTCTGTTTATTTCGTCTTCATTATGTAGTGTAGCATTTGAAACAACAACTCCTCCGATGTTAACTGGTTCTATTTTAGCAACTGGAGTTAGTGCTCCTGTTCGTCCAACTTGGATTTCAATATTTTTAATTATTGAAAATCCCTTTTCTGCAGAAAATTTATGTGCAATTGCCCATCTCGGTGAATTTGATACAAAACCTAGTCTTTTTTGTAATTTTAAATCATTAACTTTATAAACCAATCCATCTAAATCATAGCCAATTGTTGGTCTTAGTGCTTCTATTGTTCTATGATTTTTATCAATATCTTCAATACTGTTCACAATCTTATTAAGTGAATTTGTATTAAAACCCCATGTTTTTAATAATTTTAAATATTCAGATTGTTTTTCAAAATTTTGTGGCTCAACAATACCAAAACCATACGCAACAAATTTTAAAGGTATTTTTTTAGTTTCATTAGGATCTTTTTGTCTCAATGAACCGCCAGCTGCGTTTCTTGGATTTGCAAATTTCTTGGCAATTTTTTTAAAATCAGATTTAGATATATAAATCTCCCCTCTTACGTCTAAGGTTTTAGGAAAATTGGATTTATTAATTTTTTTGGGTATATCTATAATCGTTTTAAGATTATTAGTTATATCTTCTCCAGTTTTTCCATCTCCGCGAGATAAACCAAGAACAAATATTCCATCAATATATTTTAATGATGCAGAAATACCATCAATTTTTGGTTCTACTGAAAAAGCTATTTTTTCAGAATCTTTTAAATTTAAAAAATTTCTAATTTTTTTTAGAAAATCTTTTATATTTTCTTTAGAAAAAGCATTTGCCAGTGATAACATTGGAATATCGTGAGTAACTTTTTTAAATTTATCTGAGGGCTTATAACCAACTTTTTTGCTGGGCGAATCCTTATTTTCTAGATATCTATATTTTTTTTCTAAGTCTAAAATTTCTTTTTTAAGAATATCATAATCTCTATCAAAAATAAGTGGTCTATCATGTTTGAAATATGCTTTATCATATTTTGTTAATTCTTTGATTTTTTTTATATAAACTTTTTCAATTTCTTTCCTTTGCATGAATTGTTTACTCGAACAAACTTTTTATTTTTTTTCTAATTAATCCCATTTTCTTATCCTTTTTAATTTTTTTAATTTCATATTTTTTGTTAAATACTTTGTAGCTCTTTTTATACCACTCTCCAGATTGATAATTGTATCCAAGTATTGCAGCTGCTTGTTTTGCTTCTTCTAATAATCCCAGTCTATAATAAACTTCAACAAGTCGATGCAAAGCCTCTTCAACAAAAATTGTTTTATCATATTGATTTACAACTATTTTAAGTCTATTAAGGGCCGGAATCCATTTTTTTGTCTTCATATAATATCTTGCTATCGACATTTCTTTAGCTGCCAACTGATCTATTATTAAATCTATTTTAAACCTGGCGTCGGTAGCATAATCTGTATTTGGATACATTTGCATTACAAATTCAAATTTTTCTTTTGCTTTTAATAACGGTTTTAAATCTTTTTTTTCATCTAATATTTGCTCGTAATAACACATCGCTATTAAATAGTGTGCATAGGGTATATTTTTATCTGCTGGATAATGTTTCATATGCCTCTCCAAATCGAAAATTGCATTCGAATATGCATTTCTAGAATATTCCGCAAAACTAGCCATAAGACTTGCTTTACTTGCCCATTTATCCTGTGGCATCAAACTTTCAACTTCTCTAAATTTTTTTGCAGCATAAAAAGCATCTCCTTCCATAAGAGCTTCGACTGCCTCGTAATAAATGGTAATCGCTATTTCTTGATCTGTTGGTTCTGGTGAAACTTCTAAATTAGAACTTTTTAAGACTCTGCCTGTTCTTTTACAATAATAATCAAACCTCTTGCACCCTCCTTCTATTACTTTACCTCCAACTATTACTGAAGGTCCTTTTTTTGCTTTATTTTTTGAGCAAGAAAACAGTAATGAAACTGATAGCAATAAAATTAATAAAATTCTAAACATTTTAGATAAAAAATCATTTTATCAAAATATTCAATTATTACAATTTTCTTAGTAGATATTTATTTAGGCGCCAACAGCAACAGGTCGTAGGTGTGTTTTGTCTTGATTATTTTTTTGCTCTCCTTCAGAACTTTCAAATTTCCAATTTGACTTATTAGACATAAATTCTTTCAATAAAACATTAGTAAGTTGATGGCCTCCCTGTGAAGTTTTAATATGACCAAAAATTCTATGTCCTAAAAGCATCAAATCTCCAAGACAATCTAATATTTTATGGTTTACGAATTCATCTCTATACCTAAGTCCATCTTCATTTAATATTTTATTTTCCTTGACCACAATTGCATTTTCCAAAGAACCCCCTTGGGCCA